>Ga0160465_100017_pt1 | contig 291632 bp, 253 predicted proteins | sample HID1971K_E11MG_FD_108209 | JGI IMG/M metagenome (GOLD analysis project Ga0160465, IMG submission 108209) | Enriched millipede-associated microbial communities from UW Madison campus, WI, USA - HID1971K_E11 MG | ecosystem: Host-associated > Arthropoda: Insects > Digestive system > Unclassified ...
CATCCAGACCGCCGCTAATAACCATCTGGAAGGCAAGGACTATATCACCAATACTTACAATTTTGTGGGAGAGCTGCTGACCAGTACCCGGGTGCATACACCTAAGACCGGAGCGGCCACTACTATCATTACCACCAATAGCTATGACCATGTCGGCAGACTGGTCAGCACCAAGGAAAGGATAGGCAGTCAGGCCGAGGTCATTCTTGCCTCCAATACTTACAATGAAATCGGTCAGCTTAAAAACAAGGCTGTAGGTAAGGCCGGTACAGAGACGGCTTATGTAGACACGGTCACCTACACTTATAATGAGCGGGGCTGGGCCAAGCGGATCGCTTCTGCCAACTTCACCCAGTCACTGATGTATGAAGATGGTGGCACGGTGCGGCAGTGGAACGGTAATATCGCCCAGCAGTCATGGCGGTTCGGTGCACCTCCGGCAGTGACCAGTACATTTGAATATAGCTATGACAAGCTCAATAGGTTGCTCAGTGGGGCAAGCACTCCCACTGGCACTGCCAGTATGACCGAGGCCATTACCTATGACGATATGGGCAATATCAAGACCCTCAAGCGTGACGCCGGGGCTACAACGACCTATAAATATATCGGTAATAGGCTCGATAGTCTCACCGGAGGTATCAGTGGTAGTTATACCTATGATGCCAATGGCAATGCCAAGACCGACCGTACCGGGATGGCTTTTACCTACAACTATCTCAATCTGCCACAGACCGCTATTAAGACCGGCACTTCTGTAAGCTATCTGTATGATGCCTTGGGTACGAAGCTCCGCAAGACGGCCAAGATTGGGACTACTACGGCAGTGACTACTACCAGAGACTATGTAGGCGGTATCGAGTACAACGGTGCTAATATCGATATCATCCACAATTCAGAGGGTTATGCACTTAGGAGCGGCACCAGCTATGTTTACCATTACAACCTGACCGATCACCTGGGCAATGTCAGGACTACGCTCAAACGCGGAGGTACAGCCACAGCGGTCGATGTCGTACAACGTGACAATTATTATCCATTCGGTATGCGCAAGGTTGTAGCAGCCGGAACAAACAAGTATCTTTATAATGGTAAAGAGATCCAAGGCGAGCTTGGAGACCAGTATGATTATGGTGCAAGATATTATGATCCTGTTATAGGAAGATTTAACGTTGCAGATCGCTTTGCAGAAAAGTACCATCCTTTGTCACAATATCAATATGCAGGTTTGGATCCGATCAAGAACATTGATGTAAATGGGGATTCTATATGGTACACAATTGATAAAAATATCATTACCATGAATGTTACAGCAAAAGTTCTTAACCAATCTAGTAGTAATATAAATGTTGCAAGAGCGGCAGGAGATATTGCGGAGGGAATAAATGATGCTTTTAGCGGTTCCTTAAAAATTGGTGGGAAAACATATGAACTTAAAACGAATGTGAAAATTGATGCTGCAAAATCAATGGACGATGTTTCGAGCTCTGATCATTTGTTTGTTATGGCTGATAGCGATGGTAAAAATGCAAGAGGAGCAACGAATATGATTGGGGGGAAAGTTGTGACGTTAGCTGAAAGTGATTTTGCAGACAATAATATAATCTCAAATAATTTCTCTTATAATAATACGAGAACAGCTGTACATGAATTCGGGCACGCAGCTGGCTTAGAACATAGTTCTGCTTCCGGATTTAGAAATTTAATGACACAGCAGCAAAGCGGAACGAACTTAACAAGTGATCAAAGAATAATGATGTTTCAAAATCGTGATAAAGTTAATAGAGGTGTTAATTCCTTTCAAGGAAAACCGTATCCTTATTTACATATGAAAAACGGAAATGTGGTGTACAATGGTCATATAAATGATGTAGGATTACGGTATAAATAAACAGAAAGTGTAATGAAAAAAAAGACTATAATTTGGATTTTTGTTTTGATTTTTTTGGCTTTTATGCTATTTGGGGTAAAGTATGAAACGACCATATATCTGGGTATGTCATCACCAACATCTGACGGTTACAGTATTGATGCAGAAGTAAAGATAGATGGAGAGCTGATTACAAAAGATAGTATAAATAATAATCCATATAAATATAAGATGATAAAAAAGAAATTAGGTATTGGTTTTCGGAAAGTTGAAGTGTTTTCTGAAAGGGCTGATGCATACTCTGTAAGGACAATTTTTGTATTGCCAGCTCAATATCTTTTGTTGGAATTTCTTCCTGGCATAGAAATGGACGATATTGATCCAAAAAAATATCCTCCAAGATTCGATATAGCAAATGGCTTCAATCCGTTTCGTTATGAATGATCCAGCTAGTTACACGGGTGCTACCTGCTCCTGAGATTATGATGTTAGATTAATCCAGTTATAAAGATAATGGAACGTTGGGGTAAAGAGCATCTCCTTTTTATCATAGTTGCCTACAAAGAGGTGGGACGAAAACAGCAAACCCATCTCATAATGAACACATCTTTAAGTTTGCCTAAAGACATTATCAAAAATTCATATTAGCCAAGGCCGACCGCCTTGGCTTTTTTTATGCCTGCTCCATTCTGACAGCGAACAGCTTCCGTAACGGAAGCCTTTGCCGAATAAAAGCGCTTTGATTTTTACTTGATAAAGTTTATCGCAAAATACCTGTCCATTCCCCTCACATCTCTTTGGTACCCTTCACCTATCCATCAAAGCCAGCCCATCAAAAATTAAAAATCTTTTAAAGATTCTGCCCCGAAGATGCATATATTCTGATACCATCAGCCCATTTGCGCAACGCCATTTTCATTGCTTCCCCTTTAGTTTTTTTCAAGAGCCAGTATGCTGTCTGTTCGATTTCAGGAGCAAAGGTAACTCCGTGTTCTTAACGCAACAGCAAGGTCAAGTCCTTTGGATATAATGGAGATGTTGACCCCTCCGCTGTCCATCCTTTCCAACGCTACGCATTCCGAGGTGCAGGCAGCACTGGGAGGACCTGCTGTCATAGAACGGCTGCGATCTTTTGGTGTTCCAGAGACATATGTCAAAGAAAAGACCTCTCTACTGCGGACAGGACTGCCAAGGGCGCAGGTGGCCACTTATACCTACCACAGTCTATATGGAATGGCCAGTATGACCGATGCCAAAGGCGTCATTGAGCATTACGAGTATGATGCTTTTGGTAGGCTCAGTCTGATCCGGGATCATCAAGGCAACATTGTAAAGACCTTCTGCTACAATTATAAAGGGCAACTGGTGGATTGCTTTAAGGATGCGCCGGTATATTCCAATACTGCTAAAAGCCAGTCCTTTGTTAAAAATAACTGTCCTGCCGGCCAAGAGGGATCAAGTGTCCTGTATACGGTCCCTGCCGGCAGATATTCGTCAACAGTCTCTCAGGTAGTGGCAGACAAATTGGCTCAGGATGACATCAATGCCAACGGGCAGGCTTATGCTAATTATATGGGGATCTGTACTGTAAGCAAGTTCACTTTTTATGTCTATAATTTGACCAATTCAACAGCTGAGGTAACCTTTTACGCATTATTTGTAGGAGGGACGAGCGTGCAAATTACTCTTCCAGGCAATAATACTTTAGCTCAGCCGGTTCAGCTGTTACCAGGAAGGTATAAGGTAGAAGCCAAAAATAGTGTGCATTCGATGTTTTCGTTGTGTGCTTTTTCGGGAGGGGGACGGTCTTACATCTTCCCCGATGTAGAATTATCCAGTTTGCGGTGTCCATCAATGACCATTGATTAATAAAGAAATGAAAAAACATCAATCATTACATTGCTTTCATATGTTCAGTACAAGCGGATCGCATACTCCGTCGGTAAAAGCTGTCTCATATAGACTTTTAATATTAACTGTTATGAAAAGATCTCTTTTACTGTGTTACATACTTGGGATGAGCCCATTAGTTTTCTCTCAGAGCCCTACCGGTACGCAAAATTATATTATGGAGTCGACGCCGCGCAGAGCCTATAAGACTGTCGCCGCGATGAAAAGTAGGCTTATAGATTCGGGAAACCGGACCCTTACGTATTATGACGGCTTAGGCCGGAATTCTCAGACTGTCGATTACTGAAAACACTTTACAAAAAGCGAACAAACAATTAACTTATGTTCGCCAGCTTCGTCCACTTTTCGGGACCTGTTCGATAACTATTCGGGATAGCTGGGGGATAGGTTCGCCTTTGCTTTGACTGCTGCTCGGCTCTTCTTCGGGAGGATGCCGAAGCCTACCCGAAGCACAGTCGAGGGGGAGCCAAAGCCGACTCAGAGTTAACTCGAAGCTAAGTAGGAGCTAAGTCAAAGTTAACCCAGAGATGTTACGGACTTTCACGGACTTTTACGCACTTCTACGGACTTTTACGGACTTGAATGATGGAGAAAGGCTGAAAGGAAATAAGACGGTTGGGGATTGTGAGTGTATACGTCACACACCCTGCAATTTACGAAAAATTGCCCCGCAAAACAAAAAAAATTCTTATGTTTATTTATCTCAAGCGAGCAGCCTTTGTAGGTGCTTGTCCATAGATCAATAAAGCTTCATACCGGCTTTAAAAAGATTAAACGAAATAAAACCGAGAGTTAAATAATATGGACATACAGCAATTATTATTGACTCGAGCGCTCATCTACAATTGAAAAACAAATTAAATCTAATGAAACACCATAATATTTTATTTGCCATACTCTCCGTCTCGACCTTCACAAATGCGGCATTTGCTCAACAGGATTCAGTGATGTTGGACAAGATCTATCACGAGTCGTTTTACAATGGCAAAGCATACGACAACCTCCGGTACCTCACCAAAGAGATCGGTCATCGAATCGCCGGATCACCGAGTGCAGATAAAGCTGTCGAATGGTCAAAAGAGCTCATGCAAAAAATGCCATTCGATCAGGTGTACCTGCAGGACGTACAGCTTCCTTATTGGGATCGCGGATCTCAGGAGAAGGCCTATATCGTGAAGTCAAAAGAGCCCCTAAATATTTTGGCTCTTGGTGGATCGGTGGCGACCCCACCGCAGGGACTGGCCGCTGAAGTGGTTGAAGTAGAACTGTTGAGCGATTTAAAGAAATATGGCGATCGCGTGCGAGGTAAGATTGTATTCATCAATAAGCCATGGGACGAATCAATTGTAGAGACCGGAGTGGCCTATGGACTGAACTCAAGCCAACGCAGTCGCGGCCCCTCGGAGGCAGCCAAACTGGGGGCAGTTGCCTATCTCTTCCGCTCATTGTCCTCTTCACGGGTCGATGACTTTCCACATACCGGAGGTACTGGTTATGTAAACGGCATAGATAGTATTCCTGCAATGGCAATATCAGCCGTATCAGCGATCAAACTAAGTAAGGCCTTGAAAGCAGATCCCACGACTAAAGTTTACCTGGAGCAACATTCGGCCTGGAAGGGTATCCGAAATACCCACAATGTGATTGCCGAATGGAAGGGGCATCAATCACCGGAAAAAATCATCACCATAGGAGGGCATATCGACTCTTGGGATGTAGGAGAGGGAGCGCACGATAATGGTACAGGGACGATGGGCACACTGGATGCGATCCGGACGCTGATGGCATTGGGCTATAAACCGAAACATACCATTCGTCTGGTGTTTTATATGAATGAAGAGAATGGAGTACATGGTGCCTCGGCATATGGACAGGTGGCCAGAGACAAAAAGGAGCAAATAGTAGCGGCGATCGAAAGTGATGCGGGTGGATTTGCACCCAGAGGATTTGACATCAAGGCCTCTGCCGAACGGGTAGCCTGGATACAGGAGCATTGGAAGCCTCTCTTTGAGCAGAAATTCTGGGTGTCACGGTTTCTACAGGGAAGTCCAGGGGTGGACTCCGGCGTATGGGGGAGACATTTTCCAAATACGGTGATGTTTAATTTTAGACCTGATCCGCACCGCTATTTTGACCTCCATCATACGGCAAAGGATGTCTTCGAGGCGGTAGACCAACGGGAGTTACAATCCGGTGTGGCTGCCATTGCATCGCTGTTGTACCTGGTGGATCAGCAGATCGATGAGCTTAAGTGAATTCATCAGAATCGATAACCCATATTTACGTATCACGCGTTTTTACCCTCGCTATTCGTGAATGCAAAGCATTTTTTCTAAGTTTGTTCTACAAGGATAAAAAACAATTGCCGAATGTCTTCACTACTTATTAAATCTGCACAGATTGTCAATGAAGGGACAATTACAGTTGCAGACATCTATATTAATAACGGGCGTATCGAAAAGATAGCCAATGAATTGAATATGAAAGCCGATCGGGAGATCAACGCCGAAGGATTACATTTACTCCCAGGCCTGATTGACGATCAGGTTCATTTTCGGGAACCTGGACTGACCTATAAGGCTGATATATGGCATGAAAGTCGTGCGGCCGTAGCCGGAGGGACTACCTCTTTTATGGAAATGCCCAATACCGTGCCCAATACCTTGACGCAGACGTTGCTTCAGGATAAGTACGATATCGCCTCCGAAAAATCATTGGCCAACTACTCCTTTTTCATGGGTGCAGCCAATGACAACCTCGAAGAAGTGCTCAAAACCAATCCTCGGAATGTCTGTGGGGTCAAGGTATTTATGGGGTCATCTACGGGGAATATGCTTGTGGACAGTGAGCGTGCCCTGGAAAACATCTTTGCTAATTCACCGACACTTGTCGCAACACATTGTGAAGATGAGGTTACTATCCGGGCCAATCTGGCTGCCTATAAAGAACAATACGGGGAAGAAGGACTCACCATTGCTATGCATCCGCTGATTCGATCGGAAGAAGCTTGTTACTTATCTTCTTCTAAGGCTGTAGAATTGGCCAGAAAAAATAACACAAGACTGCACATCCTACATATATCCACAGGACGGGAGACAGCTCTTTTTACCAACGAGATTCCTCTGGAGCAAAAACGGATTACTGCAGAAGCGTGTATACATCATATGTGGTTCTCTGATCAGGATTACGCAAGTAAAGGAAATCTTATTAAATGGAACCCCGCGGTGAAGACCGCGGCAGATAGGGATCAGATCTTAAAGGCATTATTGGATGGACATATAGATGTCATTGCCACAGACCATGCCCCACATACCTGGGAAGAGAAATCGCAACCCTACAGTGCCGCTCCATCTGGAGGACCGTTGGTACAACATGCCCTGCAAGCTCTTTTGGATATGGTGAGCCAGGGAAAGATGACGCTCGAACAACTGGTGCAAAAATCTGCGCATAATACTGCGATCTGTTTTCAGATCGAGGAAAGAGGATTTATCCGCGAAGGGTATTGGGCGGATCTGGTATTGGTCGACCTCCATAAGCCCTATACTGTCAGTAAATCCAATATACTTTCTAAATGCGGTTGGTCCCCATTTGAAGGACACCAGTTTACCGCCACCATTGAACATACCATAGTATCCGGAAATCTGGCCTATTCCAATGGCGGGCTGATTGAATACGGTACTGGACAACGACTACTGTTTAATCGATAAGAGACATCGGCCATGAAAAAAAGGGAATTTCTAAAATCGTTAACACTAGGTACGCTAGCAATACCTTTTTCGAGTTTGGCCGTTGAACCTCTGGATACTTTCATGCCGCATGCGGCACCACTATTGGCTCAACGCCTCCAGAAAGGAAATATAATTGGGCTGATTGCTCCTGCAGGCGTATTGGATATGGAGGAGTCTATCACGATTACCCGTGAGATATTCGAAGCCTTGGGATTCCAGGTAAAAGAAGGAAAACATATTCGTAGCCGTTATGGACATCTTGCCGGTACCGATCAGGAACGAATAGCGGATATCCATCAGATGTTCAGTGATCGCGAGGTAAAAGCCATCGTCTGTATCCGAGGTGGCTCCGGGACTTCCAGACTCTTGGACCGGTTGGACTATGGTATGATTGCCAAAAACCCTAAAATACTGCTCGGATACTCCGATATCACCGCTCTGATCATGGCCCTCTATGCTAAGACAGGATTAGTGACTTTCCACGGCGCCGTAGGGATCAGTACATGGACCAATAAGGTGGCCCGGTCTTTTGAAGCGCAGTTTGTACAAAATGCTCCTGCTGTATTCGCAAATCCTGTTGACAAAGGGGATCATATTGTGCAGTATAAAGAACGGATTACCACATGGCATCCAGGACAGACAGAAGGTATTCTCCTAGGCGGCAATATGACGGTGTTGACCGGATTATGTGGCTCTCCTTATCTGCCGGATTTTAAAGATTCCATCCTGTTCCTCGAAGAAGTCGACGAGAATATCGAACGGATAGATCGGATGTTCTGCCAGCTTAAATTGGCTGGAATACTGTCCGTCATCAAAGGATTTGTCTTTGGCAAATGTACGGGTTGTGGCCCCTCGGGAGGATACGGCTCGCTGACCTTGGAACAGGTGCTTCGGGATTATATCGAACCCCTGCGTATTCCGGCCTATAGTGGCGCCATGATCGGGCATATCGCCGACCAATTTATCCTTCCCGTCGGTATTCGTGTCCGCATCGATGCCGATAAGGGGCTGCTACAAGTCTTGCAACCTGCATTGGAATCCTAAATGAAATCCCTAGTCTGTATATACCTGCTTATTATGATCGGAAATAACGCCTTCTCACAATCGCTTGCCCTCACCAAGTCTCAATTGGATAACGCATACACACGTTATAAAGAGCAGGCACTGCAAAGCCGTCGATTTAAACACAGTGAGGTTGTGAAACTGCTGGAAGATCACCGTCTGGCCGGAACATTAAAGATCGAACCAATCGGGGAGTCTGTCCAGAAAAGAAGCATCTATGAAGTCCAGTATGGAATGGGTAATAAGGTCGTGATGCTGTGGTCACAGATGCATGGCGATGAGCCTACTGCTACAATGGCACTGTTTGATGTGTTCAATTTCCTGACTGGGAAAGCCGATGGATTTGACGATATTAGACAAGTATTGAAGCAACAGCTGGATCTTCGGTTTATCCCGATGCTCAACCCGGATGGTGCCGAGGTATACACCAGACGTAACGCTCAGCAGATAGACCTCAATCGAGATGCCCGGGATACCGCAACTCCAGAGGGAAAGCTGCTCCGCTCAAGAGCAGAAACCCTGCACCCCCAATATGGATTTAATCTCCATGACCAGCACATCTACTACAACGTACCCGGGACGCGCAATCCGGTGACCATATCCCTATTGGCCCCTGCCTACAACGCAAATCGTGATGTGAACGATGTCCGAGGGAACGCCATGAAGATTATCGTCGGGATGGAAGAACTGTTACAACAGTATATTCCGGGCGCAATCGCTAAGTATGATGACGAACATTCTCCCCGGGCTTTTGGAGACAATTTTCAAAAATGGGGTGCCAGTACAGTCTTGATTGAGTCCGGAGCGTTCAAGGGAGATCCCGAAAAACAGGAGATCCGTAAACTTAACTTTGTGATGATAGTGCATGCATTGCTGCAGATAGCTCAAGGAACATATGTCCGGTATGATCTGAAAGACTATGAGCGAATTCCTTTTAATGCCAATCAGCTCCATGATATCGTATTGCGCAACGTCTCTGCGGTAGCTGCTGGCCTGCCCCTCCAGGCGGATGTTGCTATACGTAGGGATGAGATTACGGTAGGTCGTGACTACTATGTGAAAGGCTATGTTGAAGATATAGGAGATCTCAAAGAATTCTATGGCTATGAAGAGCTCGATGCCGAAGGGTACACCCTGGCATTTGGGAAGCTCTATCCCGAACAATTCCTACATCCGGATCAATTAACGAAAGAAAAAATCAAGGAATTGCTTAAATCTGGATACTCAACCGTACTGATGAAGGAGCAAAGTGACCTAAGCACCCTGAAACTACCTATTCGGAGCATTCACGAGATGGGTCAGTTTCGCACATATAGCCAACTTCGCCTCGGACAAGAAGCCACATTCTTTCTGAAGAAGGGAGATTCTTTTGAGTATGCGATTATAAATGGATATCTGCTAGACCTTTCTAAGTAGTATTTTATACTCTTTTGTATATACATTTGTTACAATTCGATGCTGATTGAATTATTTTTTCGTCACAACGAATGCTTATTCACCGGACAAAAAAAATATGTATATACATGTATTTTAATCATTTAACATTTTTTTAACATAATTTTATCATTATTGATTTGTTAATGTATCGACGGATGAGTTGGTGTAATGATATTTTTTTAAGCTTATTTTTTGGAAATAATTATTTTTGATTGGTATTGATGAGGAATTGCTAATCATTCTTTTCGATCCGCACTAACAATTTATTTCTATTAAACTTATGTTGAAAAGATCTACACTATTTCAAATGTTGGCTACTTCGCTGGCAATTGGATTGACTCCTGTAGCCTATAGCTCTGGGCTACTCCATCCATTTGTCACGTCTGCCAATCAAACCAAGATCACGGGGATCGTGCAGGATGGTAATGGGCCCGTTTCAGGGGCATCTATTGCAGTAAAAGGGACCGTTATTGCAACTTTTTCGGACGATAAGGGACACTTTACGCTCAACGGCCTACAGCAGGGCGCCGTGTTAGTGGTCTCTTATGTTGGGTATGCGTCGAAGGAAGTAGTATGGAGGGGGGAGACGACACTGACCATACAACTGGAAACCAGTGCCAATGATCTGGACGAGGTTATTGTTGTCGCATACGGTACCGCAAAAAAATCAACATTTACAGGCTCGGCATCGGTCGTCAAAGCGGAGCAGATTGCAAAGATATCCGGTTCGGGATTTGCAGAAGCTTTACAAGGGATGAGCCCGGGGGTCAATGTGATCAATAATGAAGGTAATCCTGGCGGAGATTCCCGTATTCAGATTCGGGGAGTCGGTACCATGAGCGGCGCAGCCAATCCGCTGTATGTCTTGGATGGTATGCCATATGATGGCCAGCTCAATTCCATCTCGCCTAGTGATATCGAATCCATTACCGTGCTAAAGGATGCTGCCGCAGCATCGCTTTATGGATCAAGAGCTGCAAATGGTGTAGTCGTCATCACCACGAAGAAAGGAAAAAGTGCTAAACCGCAGTTAAACTTTAGATCTTCTTGGGGAACAGCGGATAATGCCGTCAAAAATCCAACGAAAGCAGATCCTTATGAACAACTTCTCTATACATGGGAAGGAATGTACAACGATCAGTTCTACAAATATGATAAAACGTCGCAAGCTGCAGGAGACTGGGCATCGGATAATGTGTTGAGCCGGCTTTTGAAGTCAGTCAACAATTCCAACGGACAGGCATCCTACGTGTCGCCCTTCCGACATATTAATGAGGACTATGTATTGCACGACGGGAATGGTAATCCATATATCAATCCCAAATTGGAAATGGTATGGGACAAAAGTGACTACGACCATTATGGAGCCGTGTTTTCACGCAAACTCAGACAGGATTATGGGTTGGACGTAAGCGGTACTGCTGGTGATGGCAAGACCAATTACTTCCTATCAGGCTCTTATCTTGATGATAAGGGATATGCATCCAAACAATATTTCAAACGCTATGGGTTTCGCTCCAATGTCACGTCACAGGTGACAGACTGGTTGCAATTAGGAGGAAATGTATCTGTAGGCTCTTCTAAACAGAACCTATCCGGAGCCAGCCGTGCATTGATATTCAGTACGACTATGGCCTCACCATGGTTACGGAATGTTGATAATACGGACTGGGTGTATTCCGAAAAAACAGGTGCCAGAATGTATGACTTTGGCGCATATGCCAACAATTTTTTCGGTTCGCATGTCTTAGGTAGTAACGGGGACTATTGGAACAATCCAAATGATGAGAGCTTTGATAATAACTTGCGCAACATGCTCTCCTCGAGGTTCTTTGCCAGTGTGACATTGCCCTATAATCTAAATTTTAAGTCTAGTGTCAGTATCGACAACAACACCACCAAAATATTTCAATATGGATCTGCAGTGCACGGTCCGGGACAGTTGGCGCCATACGGTGTAACCGTGTTGACAGCCGGTGGTAATGCTACTCGGATAAATGAAGAAACACGAGCAGTGACCTTTAACAATTTGCTGTCTTGGGAGCAGAAGTTTGGTCGCCACTCTTTCTCCGCACTAGCGGGTGAAGAGTCCTATAGCCGAAACTTTTTCTATGACTATAGTTATGGCGAAGGCATCATGCAATTGGGACAATACGAATTGGGATCGACAACGGCCAATTGGTCTGCAACTTCACACCGTGACCGATATACACTGCTTTCTTTCATTGGAAAGCTAGACTATAATTTTGATGAGAAGTACTTTCTATCCGGTTCGGTTAGAAGGGATGGCTCCTCGAGATTCCACAAAGACAATCGATGGGGTAACTTCTTCTCAGGGGGTGTCTCCTGGAAGATTTCGAAAGAAGATTTCTTAAAAGACGTCACTTGGTTGGATAATCTTTCTTTCCGAAGCAGTTACGGTACATCGGGTAATGATAAATTGTATTATCGGAAGGCGGATGGAGTCACCGGTGATGAAATCATCTACGGATATCAAGGTGTATATGAAGCCGATGACCTCTATAACAGCCCGGGGTTGAAACCATTAGCCGTGCCGACACCGGAGCTGGTGTGGGAAAAAAATAAACAGTTCAATGCAGCTTTTGATTTTGGCTTGTTCAAAAGTGTCTATGGAACCATCGAATACTACAGCCGCAACTCGTCCGACCTGCTCTATTACCGCCCGTTCCCATTATCAGGACAGGTCGGAAGTGCTGATGGGATGAATACCAATCTCGGAAACGTAAAAAACAGCGGTTTTGAATTTTCTTTGGGCGCCGATCTGATTCGTAAGGAAGACTTTAAATGGAAAATCGATGCCAATCTATCCACGTTGAAAAATGAAGTAACCTACTTGCCAGGTGGTGAATTCACCTTTTCGAATCGCGTAGCCGGATATAAATTAGCCGAAGGTAGCTCCTTGTACGAATTCTATATGGTGAAGAATGCAGGTGTCAATCCGGATAACGGAAATATGCGTTACTGGATCAAAGATGATCAAGGTGGCTGGAAAATGACGGAAAATTACGACGCGGATGTGACCTCTGATGATTACCAATGGGCAGGATCCGCCCTACCAAAAGGTTACGGTGCGGTCACGAATAGCTTTAATTACAAAGGTCTGGATTTCTCATTCATGTTTTACTACTCCTACGGTGGCAAAATGTTTGACTATGCATATATCGAGCGTACAGCATTACGCGCAGGGGTAGGACTCATTCCTGAATTGGTCGAGGATCGCTGGAAAAAACCAGGGGATCAGGCCATGTTCCCCCGCTGGTCCGACGATGCATACGCAAATACCCGCAAAGCATCTGACTTTTATATCTACGAGAATGATTTCATCCGCCTTCGGAATGTAGCCCTGGGATACTCCTTCCCCAAAGCTTGGTTGACGAAGATCGGTCTCTCATCAGCCCGGATATATGTGTCTGGTGACAACCTATTGACCTTCGGTGCTGCTAAGGATCGCTACTCTGATCCAGAAACTTCTGCTTCAGGTAACAACTACAACGGGGGAGCTGATAAAGATAACGGTAGACAAGGATCTAGAAGGGTCTATACAGGAGGACTACAGGTATCCTTTTAATCATTAATTAGTATTTGAACAATGAACAAGATATATAAAGCTATAAAAATAGGGGTATGCTCATCAGCTATCATCCTCATGAGCGGATGTAGTGATTTTTTGGAGACCAATTCCTCTACAGCGACTTCGGACCAGACGGTATTGAAGAGTGCTGCACAATTAAACATGGTCCTGACGTCTGCATATAGACAGCTTTACTTCAATGACAAGGGCCGAGACCGTGCTTATGCAGGGTTGGCTGGTCTACAGATGTATGTAGATCTAGGTGGAGCAGACATCCTAAGCCACACCAATATGGGTGGCACGCAGGTGACTTCGTATACGTATGAACCGGTAAGGTCTCAAACTACGGGTTACTCCGATGGTATCTGGACAATGATGTACAAGATCATCAACCAGACCAATATCATTATCGATGCATTACCCGCTGCTCAGGGCGAACAGGCACTGAAAGACCAGATCATGGGACAGGCAAAAGCCATCCGGGGGATCTGCTACTTTCACCTGATTCAAAATTATCAACAGACGTATGCAATTGCTAAAAATAAACCGGGGGTATTACTGAGATTGAAATCCACTGACGATGTCAACCAACCCCGCTCTTCTGTAGAGGCATGTTATGCGCAGATTGTGAAAGATCTGACAGAGGCAAAGGGATTGCTGGCCAACTTTACACGCCCGGACAAATGGACGATCGACAAAAATGTCATCTCTGGACAACTGGCACGGGTATACCTCGTCATGAATGACTGGACGAAGGCACTGGCTGAAGCGACCACAGCCTATAACAGCTATAGTCAATTGATGACTAAGACACAGTATCGGAGCGGATTTGACGATGTGATCACCAATAACTATGCGGAGGTCATGTGGGCAATGAAATTTACCAATACCAATAATCCCGGCGGAAGCACACAATTTAATTTTTGGTACAACCAAGATGCCAGCTATGGGGAGGGATATACAGATGGTCCGATATACGCCTTCTTAAATTTCTTTGCGGATGGGAAGTATGAGCAATTGTTTGAAAAGACGGAAGATAGGTACCAATTTTGGAAAAGAACCAATAATGCATCTATTGAATGGTCTACCAAATGGGCGTACGATAAATACAAGCACTACGGTGATGCGAATGGAGCCAAACAGGGAAATACTCGTCCGGAAGTTTCATTGATGCGCGGTTCGGAGATGCTATTGATCATGGCGGAAGCCGCTGCTCAGCTCAACAACGGCCAAGGGCTGACGTATCTGAATAGACTGCAATCTGCTAGAGGTGTCAAAAACCTGACAACAGCGGCTGCGGGTACTCCTTTACTGGAAGCAATCTATGTCGAGAGACGTAAGGAACTACTCTGTGAAGGCGTGACAGGTCTGTACGATCTACTACGTCTCCAAAAACCATTGGTGCGCTACCAGGCGACAGCGACCTATAAAGAAGGGCATTATACCTGGGGCTGTGTGAATCTGAATGAATATGTACCCAACAGTGCTGCACCGTATGGTACATTCCCATCTAATGACTACCGGTTTATCTGCCAGATTCCTCAATTGGAACTTGCGAATAATACGGCTTTAACCGAAGCAGATCAAAATCCGTATAGCGGAACGAATTAATTCGGGTTTCTGTATTCATCATAAAAGCCTGCTCATCGTCGATGAACAGGCTTTTATGATACATGACCTTTCTGGTAATGGTTGATGTTAACCTTAATACTCCGGATTCTGCTGGGCTTCAATCTGTGGATTGGCATTGATCTCATCCTGGGAGATAGGGAGTATCGTGCGGTAAAATGACCGATTGATCGAGGCTGCACGAGGTACACTGATCCCAGCAAAAGCATCGTCAAAATGAATGGTTTTGTTGAGTCTCAACAGATCAAAATATCGTATACCTTCTCCGAACAGCTCTTTGCTTTTTTCGGCCAGGATAAGATCCTCTGTTACATTTGCAGCCGTGATGACGGGTAAGTTTGGCGAACGTCTGTGTATAGCTTGCAGGTAATCGGCAGCCTTTGTCTTATTCGGGGTTGTCGTTTTGAGGGCTGCTTCAGCAGCAATCAGATAGACCTCCGATAGACGGATCACCTTAATATTGACAGCTGTAAAATTAGAAGAACCCTTGTCCCCACTAAAGGTCGTAGAACCCAGATATTTGTAGCAAGAGCCCATCCGGGTGGCCGAGGACTCATCTCTGGCCATCACGCCCTTGCGGACATCTGATGCGTCCGCATCTAAGGCATTCAAGAATGGAGTGCTGGCCAGAAAATTGCCCAATGCACCTGTCTGATGAGCCCTTCTCATCAGGTAAAATCCCAAAGAAGCGCGTGCTAAATCACCTTGATTGGGCTCGATGACCAATTCATAGATAGATTCAGATCCAAACTGTGACTGCCAGGATGTCGTCCATTGCGCATTCGCATATAGGGTATAGACGCCGCTTTCTATTACTTCCTCCGCAGCTTTAAGTGCACTGTCGTAATCCGCCATGGTCAAATATACCCTTGCCTGGATGGCCTTATTCGTGTAATAATTGATATAGCCATCGCGCTTTGTTTTGGGAAGACCTGCTTCAGCATCTTTTAGGTCTTTTACGATCTGTGTAAAGTTTTCTTCTACTTTGGATCTCGCAGGTTTACTGTTGTAGTCTACGGTATTGGTAATGTTGGGCACACCCCAAGCATTTTTATCATCCGTATACGATTTTCCATATAACTTCACGAGGTCGAAATAGGCGAGAGCACGGATGGTTAATGCCTCAGACTTTGCAACTGCAAAGTTTTCCAATGTTCCCTCTTTTTCTAATGTTGCGATATTCTCCAGCAGGTTGTTCGCTTGATAGATGATGTTGTAGATCGATGTCCAGAAAGAAGAGAAGCTGTTACTTTGTGGACTGTGGTTGAACGTGTAGAAAGCATCTAGACCGCGCCCCTGCGAAAAAAGTGTCATATCCCCGCCTTTGGCATCTCCATAGATGATAAAGTTGCGCCCATAGTAGTCCGAATTGGTCATCTGCCGCTGTATACCGTTGATGACTATCTGAGCATCATTGGCCGTGCGTATCGCTTTGTCTGAATCTACGGCATTGGTAGGTTCAACATCCAGAAAATCTTTACAGGAGTAGGTCATACCCAGTAAAGAAAGGATCAGTAGCATCTTTATGTATGTTTTCATCTGCTTATTATTTTTTAGGCATGAGTTATTGACGAATATTAGCGTGTGATTGGTGTCCATAAACTCATTTTGTCAATTGTTAATAGAAGCCTGTATAGATCGTATTGCCATGCGGCTTCATCTTGATATCTCCGTTTGGGTGTTGTGATCCGTTAAAAGCTCAGGTCAATACCGAAGGTATACGTCTTTCCAAATGGCGTTTCCCACCCACGTGTGCCATATTGGTTCACTTCTGGATCTGCTAATTTATATTTAGACGCTGTGAATAGATTGGTCCCGTTGAAGAAGATCCGTGCATTGGATATTTTGACCTTTTGTAAGAATCCACTTGGTATGCGATAAGCGATATTGATGTTTTTCAACCGGATGAAGGATGCATTATAGAGATGGCGGCTGCTGAATTGAATAGCATCGGTCAAATCATTTCCGTCTATTTTGGGTTGACTTCCCGTAGTGTTGTCTGGAGACCACATATTTTCATAATAGTAAGCGGATCGAATTCTCTCCCAGTAATAGCCATCATCCATCACATCTTTCTCGGCTCCATCGTATAATTTCCCCCCGATTTTGTAACTGAAATTCAAGCCTAAGGATATTCCCTTATATTCTACGTCTGTATTGATGCCTCCATATACTTTGGGAATAGCAGATCCTATGACAATTCTTTTGGCACTGCCAAAATCGTGAGTAGCTGCGCGACCATTGTATTCGAAATCAGCATTTTCATTATTTGTATACCACACATTCTTGCCATTTGACTGATCCACACCAGCCCATTCATATCCATAGAAGGAAAGGACAGATTCACCTTCTCTATATATAAACTGGGCCCTCGCATCTCCTCCCGTAGGATCATCCCAGATGACGTCCTGGCCTCCATTTAATTTTTTAACTTCTGATGTTAGAAAAGAACCATTTATACGTGCAGACCATCTAAAGTCGTTCTTGTTGATGATATCTCCGCCTAAGTCTAGTTCAATACCACTGTTGTTGATTACGCCTACATTTTGAAGAATAGTGGTGAATCCTGTCGATCCGGAGGTGGGAACATCTTGCAGCAGATCTTTGGAATCACGACTGAAATACTCGATTGATCCGGTCAGTCTATTTTTGAGTAATCCAAATTCAAGGGCAAGGTCATAGGTGTTGCTCTTTTCCCATGTCAATTCTTTATTGCCGAGTCCTCTTTCTATCGCACCGAGTGTCCCATCGCTCACAATACCTCCTGGGTTTCCTTTGTAGTTGTATCTGTAATACATCAAGGTGCGCCAAGCATAATTGTCGGTAGGTAATGTCCCGTTGACACCATATGAACCTCTTAATTTCAAGGTGCTGAGTACCTCCGAATCTTTTAGGAAACGCTCATTGTGAAGATTCCAGGCACCAGAGACAGACCAAAACGTCCCCCATCTATTTTCAGGACTCAGGCGGGAGGAGCCATCGCGACGTCCGGATACACCTATGAAGTAGGTCTGGTTGTAATTGTAGTCGATTCGGGATAGGTACGACATCAGATTGTTGCCCCAACTATAGCTGTCCGCCTTGAAGTTGGCCCCCGTTCCGATAGATGTCGATGTGCTCGAACCCAGGTTGATGGAATTGCTAAATTGATAGTCGGTACTGTTCTTTTCGACTTCAAAACCAAAGAGGGCATTAAAATTATGCAGATCGACACTTTTGGCGTAGTTGAGTGTGTTAGAAGATACATACTTGCGGATATTGGTGTTCCATTTGCTGGATGATCCCTTGTCTGTGAGTCCATTAAAATGTTGCGCTGTAAAGTTAAGTGCGTCCTTTACTTCGGTATTGTCAAATGAGAAAATGGTCTTCGCAGTTAAGTTCGGTACAATCTCCCAAGATAAAGACTGCACGGCGGAAAGCTTCAGCGTATTGGAATTGTTGCCCCACTCATTGTTATAATAGTCCGAGTTGTAAGCCAGACTTCCATATTGTGCCGTCCAGGGATTTCCTGTTTTGTAATCAGTAGGCCAGTAGAAGGGAAACAACAGGTTGCGTGCTTGGAAGAAGTAATTGGATCCTGTGCTACGTGTATCGTTAAACCCCGTTTTATTGGTATTCGCCACATTCAAATTGGCGTTGTACTCTACATTGCTGAAAACTTTTTGAGATAGATTGATGCGACCCGATATGCGATCGTAATCGTTGATGATTGCACGACCCTTGTCCTTGGTGTATGATAGCGACGAAAAATATTTCGTGGTCTCCGTACCCCCGCTCAACGAAAGGTCATTGTTTTGATAGATGCCCGTTCTAAAAAGATAGTCTTCCCAATCAAAGAATTTGCCTTCTCGATTCTCTATCCCATCGGTCATGCCGAGTATTTTTACATCCGTCATTCGCAAGGGGTTGTCGACTTCGAATTTATAACCATGTGGATTGAAACGTCTATTGATTTGTCCGAGTGCATATATGCTTGCGTCTTCGTCGGTATAATTGACACCTGTAGCCTTGTTGATATTCGAAGTACGGTAATCATGGAAAATCTGATACTCCATATTGATCTGTGCCTGCGGATCGGCAATCTCATAATTATCCGTTGCCCAGGATGGGGTGAATCCTATCGAGCTTCGGAGATTGATAGAAGGCTTACCCACTTTACCTCTCTTGGTGGTAATGACAATGACACCATTGGCTGCTCTTGAGCCATACAATGCAGAAGCTGCAGCGTCTTTCAATACGGTCACAGATTCAATATCCGCGGGATTCAGCGTGCTCATGACATTAGAGGTCGAATAGATCTGACCGCTCATCTGACCAACATTCCCGGAGACTACCGGGACCCCGTCAATTACAAACAAAGGGTCGTTGGAAGCATTCATTGAACCAATTCCTCTAATCCGGATACTGGAGGTCGAGCCTGCCTGCCCCGATGCCGAAGAGACTTGTAGACCCGGGACACGGCCAGTCAGGCCGTTTTCAAAAGAAGTATTGGGCTGATTCTCAAATTCACGCGGATTGACAGTCGAAGCAGAACCGGTGTAGCTGCTTTTCTTGGCAGTACCGTATGCCACGACCATCACCTCATCTAGTGTCTGATCGGTCGGGGTCATCGAAATGTTGAAGACAGACCTGTTGCCTACCGATAATTCTTGACTCTGATAGCCCACAGATGTAAAGACCAATGTACTGCTTAAGGGTACCCCTGGGAGGTTGAATGTACCATGCTCATCTGTCGAAGTGCTCCTGTTAGAACCCTTGACGTTAATCGTGACCCCGGCAATTGGTTTGCCGGTGGAGAGTTCTGTTACTTTCCCGGTAACAGAAGTTTGCTGTGCGTAAATGGCCGTGGTAGTGAGGCACGTCAACAGACACCAGCATGCGAGAAGAAGATGTTTCATTATTGATTTTTTTAGGTAATGAAATATCTCGGACTTCGAGATCGGTATCGTGTCTAGTGCTCTCCGTGATTATAGATGTTGGTAAACGACTACATCCAAGTATATTTCATCGATTAATGGTTAGTTTATTGTTTTAAAATAGATTTTCTTCTGTCTGGTTAGTTTTGTTTGTATTAGCTAAAATACGTTTATAATTTCAGTATTCCAATACCAGGCCTATCTGGTAAAATACAGTTTCCATCGATCACCTTCATCCCATCATATACATCATTGCCGATCAGTAGTGCACCGTCAAGATCCGCCCAGTCGACTAGCGGTGCTAGCTGTGCTGCCGCCGAAATGGCACATGAAGTCTCCGTCATACATCCGATCATGACCTTCATATCCAATGCGCGTGCGAGCTCCGCCATTTTTTTGGCTTCGCGCATCCCGGTGCATTTCATGAGCTTAATGTTAATACCCGTATACACATCCTTCAATGCGGGAACGTCGACTAGCCGTTGGCATGCTTCGTCCGCAATAGTAGGAATAGGGCTGTGCTCCGTGAGCCAGGCGTTATCATCTACCTGCTCTTTGGGCATCGGCTGCTCCAGGAATACAACATTTCGCTCAGCAAGCCAATGTGCCATTTCCAAGGCTTCTTCCTTAGACTTCCATCCTTGATTGATATCGGCACATAGCGGACGATCCGTAGCTTGGCGGATCGTGTTGATGATCATCTTATCTGTATCCAACCCAAGCTTCACTTTTAGAATCTTGAATTGATCGGCCTCCGCTACTTTTTGTCGGATAATTTCCTCGGTATCAATCCCGATGGTGTAGGAAGTCGGTGGAATGAGTGTTGGATTTAACCCCCAGATTTTGTGAAAAGGCTGGTTCATGATTTTGCCCAATATGTCATGGAGAGCGATGTCAACTGCGGCTTTTGCAGCCGTGTTTTTCAAGGCCAGCTGATCGACGTATTGTAGGATATCTGCTGTCTGAAAAGGAGAGGAGAAACCACCTAAATCTATTTGGTTTAAGAAATGAATGACACTTTCCTGAGATTCGCCTAGATAGGGTGGCATACTCGCTTCGCCATATCCGACAATACCATCATACTCCAATTCTATCAGGACAACGGGTGTGGTGCTGCGACTGAAGGAAGCAACAGTGAAGACATGCCGAAGTTCGAGGGTGTATGGACGGTATCTCAATTTGAATCGTCCAAAATCTTTAGAAAGCCATTTGTCTGTTATATTCATTGTTTATTACCTATGGTGTATAGCAATTCGTGTACTGCGAATTTAGTATTTAGATGGGGTATTCTTCCTATTTATAATATTTACTATTTTCTACTTTTTGGATCGCTGGATCTTGGATGCCTAAATATCTTTTTGCAGCGACTACCGTTCTGGTTTGAAAATCATCATAGTCAGGGGCATCTTTCAACATGCTATTGATCCTTACAGAACCTGCAGAGTGGATGAATGTACCATTGCCGATGTATAGGGCAACATGGGTCACTCTGGCATTGGGGTTGCTATCTTTGCCGGCAGCAAAAAATAAAAGATCAGCCGGCTGTAGGTTGCGGAGTGCCTTTTGGGCATCAAAGTGACCTTCCTCATCCAGAATATCAATGGCTTGGCCAGCGAGAACCTGTTGAGAAGCATCCCTTGGGATGACGAATCCATTCATGAAATAGGCTGTCTTCGTAAATCCACTACAATCTACTCCCTTGGTCGATGTTCCACCCCATAGATAAGGCAGGCCAAGCATCGTCTTAGCACTCGCAATGACATTGTCGGCTGTAGGCGTTCGAGAGGTTAGCCATCTGCTAAGGGGTAGCGATTCGTCTTTTTTTAAGTAGGCTTTTCTGTGGTCAGGATAGCTTACGGTGTAATAGCGGTCATCCTCCCCAATAAGGGTTAGTATGTCGCCATATACCAGGTCGGAGACCTGAGCAGTGGGAATGGGCTGTGCATATGATTTTCCGTATTCATTCGTAAAGATCACCTTTTTGGCGTTGCGCCAATGTTGAAGCTCGGACTCGTCCATGGCAACGATGGAAGAGGTGGGTACCCAGGCGATATACCCCTCAGGCGTACGAATCCTGTAATCACCTTTCACCTTTTGTAGAATATCGACCTGTGCGCCAAGCAGTACCTGACTGGCCATCTCGGCTGCATGGTCAGGTTTGGTCCGGAGGTTGGCAACGGAGAGATTGACAACTCCATGCGTTTTGTTTTGTACGGATTCATCCGGAAGAAGGATGACACGGATCTCTGCATCAATCGCTTTTAATTGTTCTTCCAACTTGTTTTTGGCGGCTACTTCCGTTGTATGAATGACATATCTATGCTGTGGTATATCCGTCGTCGATAGCTCCACCAGTTTTAATCTTTTGTCCGGTGCAAATTCATTCTTTACGGTTTCTTGCAATTCTTTGATTTGAAAATACCGAGACGAATCAATCTGTTGCGCAGCAGCCTGATTTAGCTCAAAACAGGATGCAAAAGCAATACTGGGATAAATTAAAAGAGCTTTCAGATGAATTGGGTTCATACTAATATAGGATTAAAATTTATACTAAAGATACATAATTATTGTGTGTTTTTGATTTTTTGAATAAAAATGTTGCATAAAAACGAATCATGCATCTTGCAATACATCGTGGTGCGGCATTTTATAGGAGAAGGATGGGACTGAGAAACGGAGTGCGCACTCTTGTGAGCTGCTACACCTTGTTTTCAAAAAATGTGGTGAAGCTGTCGTCGGCGTTTCGTAATATTGTATATATAAAAGACGATGTTAGATATGCATTCAAGACGTAAATTTATAAAACAAGGAATAATGGGGGCCGCCACATTGGGAAGCTTGAGTACTTTGTCAAGTTTCTCCGGAGCCATTTCGACAGGTGGTGCTGGTCCGATCGTGATCTCGACCTGGGATTTCGGAATTGCGGCGAATCAGGCAGCATGGGAAATTTTGAAGAAAAATGGAAAGGCCATCGATGCAGTTGAACAAGGAGTACGTGTGCCTGAAGCGGACTTGAAGAATATGACAGTAGGAAAGGGAGGCTATCCCGATCGAGATGGACATGTGACATTGGATGCCTGTATCATGGACTCAGAAGGTAACTGTGGATCCGTAGCTGGATTGGAACATATCGCCCATCCCATATCTGTAGCTAGATTGGTCATGGACAAAACCCCGCATGTCATGCTTGTAGGAGAGGGCGCGCTGCAGTTTGCTCTTCAACAGGGATTCGAAAAAGAAGAATTACTGACGCCTGAAGGGGAGAAAGCGTGGAAGGAATGGCTGAAGGAGAAAAAGTACAAACCCATCATGAATATTGAGAATAAGTCATTCGCAGTGGAACGTCTACCTGGGAATCAATATAATCACGACACCATCGGTATGTTGGCATTGGATAGTGAGGGTAATCTCGCAGGGGCGTGCACGACCAGTGGAATGGCCTTCAAAATGCGCGGAAGAGTAGGGGACAGCCCGATCATCGGAGCCGGACTTTATGTGGATAACGAAGTCGGAGGAGCGACTTCTACCGGAGTAGGCGAAGAAGTCATCCGTACCGTAGGAAGCTTTTTGGTAGTCGAGCTCATGCGACAAGGGTACACACCCGAGGCCGCCTGCAAAGAAGCGGTCGAACGCATTATCAAGAAAAAGCCAGCTACGGCGAAAGAAATTCAGGTTGGATTCCTAGCCTTAAATAAAAAGGGCGAGTACGGCTCATATGCTTTGCAAGATGGTTTTTCATATGCCGTGTGCAACCAAGAGAAACAAGATCTGTTGATTAAGGGAAAGCATATTTTTGGAGCCTAGAGATTAGTAGTTAGATATTAGATAGGAAATTTTAACTCGTTAACTTGATAACTGGTTAACACAATAACTTGATAACTCGATAACTCGATAACTCGTTCACTTGATAACTCGATAACTCGATAACTCGTTCACTTGATAACTCGATAACTCGTTCACTTGATAACTCGATAACTTTTAATAATATACATAATGTTAGTAACATTTGGAGGTGGATGCTTTTGGTGTACAGAAGTAATCTTTCAGCATACAGACGGAGTCAAATCCGTATTGCCCGGATATATGGGTGGAAAAAACGATAATCCTACCTATGAGGAAGTGTGTACAGGGTCGACAGATCACGTAGAAGTCGTACAGTTAGAAATAGAGGAAGAAAAGGTGAGCTTTGAAGATTTACTAAAAATCTTCTTTAAGACACACAATCCGACGACACTCAATAGACAGGGAAATGATGTGGGCACGCAATATCGTTCAGTCGTGTTTTATCATGACGAAGTGCAGCGCGAGCAGGCTGTGGATTTTATCAATGCGTTGGAGGCTGCGGGAGTATATGCGGATCCTATTGTCACGGCTGTCGAACCCGCAAATACTTTCTGGGAAGCGGAAGATTATCATCACAATTATTTTAATGATCACCCCGAAAACCCTTTCTGCTCAGTCGTGATAGCGCCTAAATTGCAGAAATTTCTGAAAGAATTTAAGTAATAGAAAAGAAGCGCACGAAATACATCCGCATTCCGAACCTGTTGACCTTCGGTGAACCCGCAAGTCTGGTTTGGAATATGTTTGTCAGCAGTGACAAAAAAAGATCCGGTATTGCTACCGGATCTTTTTTTGTTACTAGAACAATTCTATCTGACCATTGTCGTCTATATGTCCGTTATCATCTTTTTTGTCATCATCATCCAGCTGTACATCATCCAGATTCGTGATTTCTAATTTGAGATCCGATTTGGAAGCCGCTTTGTTGGATTCGATCGTATGGAGATCTGTTGACTCGGTATTGGCCGTATCATCTTCGTTCGCAGATTCTGATGGCGGGGTTGTATCCTTTAAACGTGTAAGGTCCTCTTCAGGGGTAAGCAGATCAATCTTTTGGATCGTGTGGAACGATAGCCTATTCCCTTGTGCTTTTATTCCCTTGACATCGATGATTTCGACCAGGGGCTGATCAATAATCTCCTGGGTCTGTGACTTTCCTTTGCGAAGATCCAGTTTAACAACAGGCTCAGCAGCATTGGTCAACAGAATGAGCTTGGAGTTTGGCTCGTCGTTAATGAATACAATCCGCTTGCCGACCGGTAGCTCATCAAAGCAGAATCGCTTGACATAGTAAGTACTACTTTTGCCGTCTTGGTGTATGGCGGTGTATACATGTTGCGGATAGAACTTTTCGATACGGATCATCTTCACATCAAAGTGATTGCTCAAATCGAAGTTGGATAATTCATAAGAACCATCGGCCATCACCGTCAGGATCTTATCATCACCGTCAAATTCGCCCAGGTATTTGCCTCGCTCATCTACATTCAGACGTTTGAGAATTTCATCGTACCATATCTTTCTTCCCGCAAGTGTGGATACCCCTGCACTCTTGAATGCAATTTTCTTGACAGGATACTTAGACACAATGTTCCCTTGGGAGGCACGTCCTTTGATCGCAATCTCCGCGAAATCCATATCGAATGTAAGCTTGCGGAGCTTAGAATGTGGTTTGAGCTGTACATTGATGACCTCTGCTTCTCCATTGGGATTCGCTGTAAAATAGAGTATCTTAGAACCTTTCGACCCTTTGGATACGTCGTACTCCTTGTCCCGGGTCACACCGACTACCGCGAATCGCTTGATATAATTCGTACCCGTACCGCCCTCTTTGTAGACCACATTGTAAATGGTACGCTCGTCTCCTTTTTTGAAGACGGCAACATGGATAATATCCTTTCCGACAAATACTTTGTCCTGTATCTTGGTGACTACATACTTGCCATCACCACGGAATATAATAATATCGTCAATGTCCGAACAGTCCGATACAAACTCGTCCTTCTTCATGCTGGATCCGATGAATCCTTCTTCACGATTGACATAAAGCTTCGCATTTGCTAACGCGACCTGTGAGGCCTCGACTTTGTCAAATGCCCGAAGCTCAGTCTTCCGCTCACGTCCCTGACCGTATTTTTCCTTTAATCGTGTGTACCAGGCAATGGCATATTCTGTCAAATGACGAAGATGTTTCTTCACCGTCTTGATGTCGTCCTCTAGAGCAGCCATTTGTTCGTCCGCTTTCTTGACGTCAAATCTGGTAATGCTACTCATAGGCTTATCAATCAGCTTTTTGTAATCCTCGGGAAGGATGGTACGGTAAAACTGAGGAAAGAAGGGCTCGAATAAAGTGTCCAATACACCAACTACTGTGGTGAAATCTCCCGAATTTTCATAGTCCGGGTGCTTGTACATCCCTTGCTGTATGAAGATCTTCAGCAACGTGCTGAAAAATATCTTCTCTTGAAGATCATGAAGCTTAATTTCTAATTCCTGCTTGAGCAGTTCTTTCGTGTTGACCGTGTTCTCAATCAAGATGTCATTGACACTCATGAAATAAGGCTTCTCATTCTTGATAACACAGGTATTGGGTGAAATAGAAGTTTCACAAGCGGTGAACGCAAACAAAGCATCTATGGTCACATCTGGTGATATTCCAGGTGCTAGGTGTACAATGATCTCTACGTTTTCGGCAGTGTTGTCTTCTATTTTCTTGATCTTGATCTTGCCCTTATCATTAGCCGTCACCACACTCTCTATCAGTCCTCCTGTGGTTGTTCCAAAAGGGATTTCAGTAATGGCTAAGGTTTTTTTATCCCGCTCTTCGATTTTGGCTCGGACGCGTATCTTGCCGCCTCTCTGACCTTCATTGTAGGCTGAACAATCTGCCATCCCCCCCGTTGGGAAGTCTGGAAGGAGATGCGGACGCTCACCTTGAAGAACCTTGATAGACTCATCAATCAGTTCTATAAAGTTGTGCGGCATGATCTTGGTCGCTAGACCTACGGCAATCCCCTCAGCACCTTGGGCCAGTAATAAAGGAAATTTGACCGGTAGTGTCACCGGTTCGCGATTTCGACCGTCATAGCTCAATTGCCACTCGGTAGTCTCTGGATTGAAGACCACATCGAGCGCAAATTTGGATAGACGACCTTCAATATAACGCGGAGCAGCTGCCGAGTCTCCTGTAATCGGATCCCCCCAGTTACCCTGACAATCGATCAAGAGGTTCTTCTGACCAAGCTGCACCATCGCGTCGCCAATCGAAGCATCACCATGAGGGTGGTACTTCATCGTGTTACCGATGACATTGGCCGCCTTATTGTACCGGCCATCGTCCATCTCTTTCAGCGAGTGGAGGATGCGACGTTGGACAGGCTTGAAACCGTCATTGATATGAGGTACTGCACGATCCAAGATGACATAGGAAGCATAGTCCAAAAACCAGTTTTCATATAAACCGGATAAAGGAATCGTATTGCTAGTCTGTTCGTTTTCTTGAGGTGATAATGCTTCTTCGTGGTCGTCGTTGTAGTTCGTTTCGTCGCTCATTTATTATGCACTAAATAGTTTGGACTTTCTTATTTTCTGCTCGATGTTTAATCAGGCACGGTAAAAATACGAAACGATTTTGGAATCTCCCAACGCTTTGATACAGGGATATGTGGAAAGAGTTTAATAATCAAACCTAAATAAATTCACTTTTATATGCAATATAATTGTGTGGGCATATGAAATGAATTTATTTCGCTCTCTTCTGCCAATGAAGAATTATCTTATAGAGGAAATAGCAGTGGATAAAGAGAAGTTTGTTGCAGATGCATGATCGTGTCTATTGACCCTATATAGGGGCGAGGCCACTGGAAATCAGGAGAAACATCCTGCAAACGGGCTGCAAACGGGCGTGACAGGGGCGATGCACCACGCTGTCTACTTCCGATATATTCTAATGAAATTGTCATAAAAACAATTAAGTCTATATTCTTGGTGGATTATATATAATATCACTATATTTGCGTCCTAATAATCGATACCGTACTTATCTGGAAAGATGGAGGGAAAGGCCCGATGAAATCTTAGCAACCTGCTAGCCTCCGCGCAAGGTGCTACTGCCTCTCTGCCGAAATGCAGAAACGATAAGTGGATCAAGTACTTACTCACAGTCCGGATGTGAAGAGTCTTGCCGTCACATGTGCCAACTCGCTGTTACAGCTTTGGGTATGTATGGAATATCGACAGTTAAATGTATTTGATATGAACACAGAAAGATTACTTAAAAAAATGAAAGTGGCTTGGGTGCTGGTTCTCCCGCTATTGTTGTACTACAATTATGGACAGGCCCAGCAATCGAGAACAGTACAAGGTATTGTTGTCAATGAGTTGACCAAGGAGAAATTGGCAGATGTGAATGTAAGTGTAATCGGAGGGAACACCACAGTACGGACGGGTCAGGACGGTTCGTTTTCTATTCGGGCATCTGCGACATCCAAATTATTGATCAGCTACGTAGGCTTTGAAAGCGCTACTGTAGATGCAGCAGCAGACAATTTACAGATTGGCCTAACGCCTAGTGACAAGCGTATAGATGAAGTGGTGGTGATCGCATACGGAACTGCCAAACGGTCAAATTTTACAGGGTCAATCTCTACTATATCGGCCGAGAATATCAATAATAGGCCGGTATCATCTGTAAGCAAGGCTCTTGAAGGGCAGGTCCCAGGCTTACAATCTGTCTCTGCATCTGGTCAGCCGGGAACCAATGCGACCATTCGTATACGAGGTATCGGCTCTATCAACGCATCGAGCGACCCGCTATATGTAGTAGATGGTAATCCCTATAGTGGTGATATCAACGCCATCAATCAGAGTGATATCAAGTCTATCTCGGTGCTCAAAGATGCTGCAGCTAGCGCCTTATATGGCTCGCGGGGAGCAAATGGTGTCATCATCATCACCACTAAGAATGGTACAAAAGGAGAGCCAAGGATTAATTTCAGCATAAACCAGGGGTTTTCAAGTAGAGCCGTAAAGGACTACGACAAAGTAAATACCGATCAATACTTTGAACTGTACTGGGAAGCCATGCGCAATCAGAATATAGCCAATAAGATGACTCCCGAGCAAGCGGCAGCTACCGCAAGTCGACAATTAGCGGGCAATCTGGGGATCAATCCTTATGGATCAGCTTTCCCCCAGCCTGTAGGAGTGGATGGAAAACTTGTCGCGGGAGCTAAAGCATTGTGGAATGACAATTGGGAAGATGTCCTATTACGCACAGGCAATCGTACACAATCGGATCTCAGTATCGGAGGTGGAGGTGAAAAAAACGATTATTACCTGTCATTCGGGTACTTGAATGATCAAGGTGTTGCAATTGAATCGGGATTCAAACGGTATAATGCGCGGTTGAATACGAATGTCAAAGCAAAAAGCTGGTTGAATGCAGGCCTTAATCTTGCCGTGAGCAGTAGTTTACAGAAATATCCAACATCTGAGGACAGCAACACTGCTAATATCATCAACTTCCCGCGCACAATAGGACCTTTCTATCCGTATTACGTACGGGAAGCAGATGGTTCGTACGACTTGGATGAGAATTATAATAAGATCTATGATTTCGGAGGGTATAGACCGGCAGGTGCGACCCCGAATAGCAATATGGCGGCCTCCCTACCATTGGATAAAAACGATATCCGTAGAGAAAATCTGTCTGGAAGAGCTTATCTGGAAGCGATCTTGACACCGGATCTCAAATTCCGGACCACCTACAGCTTGGACTACATCAACTCCAATACGCATGACTTTGTCAACCCTTTGCTAGGTGACGGTGTACGTACCAAAGGAAGTGTGTCCAGAAGCAATTTTCGTCGGGTGTCTTATACGCTGAATAATATCTTGACCTATGAAAAGACATGGGACGATCATCATATCAACCTATTGGGAGGGCAAGAATTCTATAAGTATCAAAACTCGGAGATCAGTGGTAGCCGCGAGCAATTTGTAATGCCAGGATTTGACGAACCGGTTGCTGCCTCTTTACTGACCGGCTTTGACGGATATTCGGTAGACTATGCATTGCTGAGTTTTCTGGGACGTGCCGAATATGATTACAAAAACCGTTACTTCTTTTCAGGATCGTTACGTTCGGATGGCTCTGCTAGATTCCACCCTGACCGTAGATGGGGGACATTCTGGTCCGTGGGCGCCTCTTGGAAGATAGCGGAAGAAGAATTTTTGAAAAATACGGAGCTATTCAATCAGCTCACATTGCGAGCCAGCTACGGTGCACAGGGGAACGATAATCTAGGGACCTACTATGCGTATCAAGGGTTGTATGCCATTACCAACAGCTTGGGTGAAGGTGGTACCGTGACGCGGCGCCTGGCGACACCGGATCTAAAGTGGGAGACGAATCTCAACCTGAATGTAGGACTGGATGTATCCATCTTGAACAACCGGGTTTCTGCTTCGATAGAATATTTCGACCGCAAAAGCAAAGACTTACTATATACCATGCCGATGGCACCATCTACTGGATTTTTGGGGTATGACGTTAATATAGGCGGAATCAAGAATACAGGTGTCGAGCTGACTTTACAGACTGTACCTGTCAAAAACTCAGACTTCCGTTGGAATCTGGACTTGAACCTGAGTCATTTTAAAAATAAGATTACGGAGCTACCTAATGGCAATAAAGATATTGAAAGTGGTAATAAGCTGCTCCGTGTCGGTGGCTCTATATATGATTTCTATATTCAGGAGTGGGCAGGGATAGATCCAAAAGACGGCACACCCCTCTGGTACATCCACAAGCCGGATGGCACCAAAGAGACAACCTTGGAATACGGTAAAGCGACGAGATCCATCCAAGGTACAGCATTGCCTAAACTTACCGGAGGATTGACCAATACATTCACCTTCAAGAATGTGGATCTGTCTGCATTGCTGACCTTTAGTCTGGGAGGAAAGATTTACGATGGTGATTACTTAATGATCATGCACAATGGCAACTCGCCGGGTAGAGCATGGGGTACGGAGATCCTGGACCGCTGGACACCCGAAAATCCAAATACTGATGTACCAAAGCTTTCTACAATCAACTCGAGATGGACTTCACAGTCTACCCGTTTTCTGTACAGCGCCAGCTATGCTCGACTGAAAAATGTAAGTCTCGGTTACAATTTTTCTAAAAACCTGCTGAGCCGTATTGGTCTACAGCAACTACGTGTCTTTGCTCAGGGGGAGAACTTATTGACCTTTAACAAACATAAGGGAATGGATCCAGAGCAAACGGTAAATGGAGCGACTTATTATAGATATCCAGCGATGCGTTCGGTATCAGCGGGGCTGCAGTTGGGATTTTAGAACGCATTTTATAAATAGGAGAAATAATCATGAATAAGAATATTATATATATAGCAAGTCTCTTTCTTTTGATACTAGGAGGCTGTTCTAAAGATCTGGACACGGCACCGACCGATGCTGTAGATGAGAAAGAAATTTATAAGAATGCAGATAATACAGAGACGGTGATCAACGGTACCTGGAAATATCTGAATGAGACCTACTCGACTTTTGCCAATCCTGGATATAGTGCTGTAATGCGGACCAGTGACGCGATGGGGAGCGATGTTGCCTTGATCACGACCAAGTATGGATATGCTGGACCTTACAACTTCACGGATATGTACGATGCCACTTCCAGTAGAACAACCTTTTTTTGGACGTTATTCTATAAAGTCATTGACAACATGAATAATGTCATTACAAAAATAGATGCGGCTGAGGGGGATGCTGAACATAAAAATAGGGTGAAAGGACAGGCCAAAGCGCTTCGGGCGTTTGCATATTACAATCTGGTGAGTTTTTATCAATTCACCTATGCGAAGAACAAAAATGAACTGGCGGTGCCTATTTATACAACGCCTACTACCGTAGAAACAGTTCCCCAAGCCCGGGCCACAGTCGAGCAGGTGTATGCTTTGATCGAATCCGATCTTAAAGATGCTTTAACATTAGTAGGGGCATATAAAGGTGCAAAATATAAAATCAATAGTGCAATAATCAATGGCCTTTTGGCCCGTACCTATTTGAATATCGAGAAATGGGAGCTTGCTGCAAAGCATGCTGCTGATGCTCGAAACGGGTATCCTTTAATGGAAGCAGCTAAATATGCAGAAGGATTCAATGACTTGGCAAACGGGGAATGGATATGGGGACATCCGCAGACGCCAGAGCAAAGCGATGAAAGCTACACCTTCCATTATATGGATGTGTCCTCTAAGGCGGCCTACTACAGCAGTTTCATGGCTGACCCCTATTTCAAAGATCTGTTTGATCAACAGGATATCCGCCGTACACTATTTGAATGGAGTGGCTCGAGTATAAACAAAGGCTGGCTGAAGTACAAAAAGTTTAAATTTAGGTCGAATATGACTGGCGATATCGTGTATATGCGTGCGGCAGAAATGTACTTGATTGAGGCAGAAGGACTGGCTAGGGGTGGACATGAAGGAGAAGCTATAGATCGCTTGAATGAATTGCGGGGTGCACGGAATGCGAAGCCTTACACTTCGGGGAACCTGGTTGATGCGATATTGGTGGAGCGTCGAAAAGAACTGTGGGGAGAAGGATTCGCATTATCTGATATATTACGGACGCAAGCATCGGTCGCTCGAAAAAGCTACCTCAAGCCCGACGGTACCCCGATATATGTAACGGTAACGAATGATGCTGGTAAGGAGGAGAGCGTCGAGGCGCTAGGCCATACCCTGTTGGTCTTCCCGGATCGAACCTCGTTCGTACCAAATAGCCTGTATTATCTTTTTGCAATCCCACAGCGGGAACGGGATCGCAATGAAAATTTGTAAAGCAGAGTCATTGTTCAGAAAAGCGGTTCTCTTCGTTATAGAAGAGAACCGCTTTTTTGTTTCTACTTTTCGCCGTTTTTTTCAGTGTCCGCTTTATCGACTGTCGTAGGATCTTCTGCTTCCTTATTTTTCCATCGCGGAGGTCTGACAATACCCCATTTCATCAGCAACTCTTGAGTGGCGTTCCTTTTAAGATGCTGCTTCTCGGGTTCGCCGATCAAAAAACCGATGGACTGCATGGACGGGATCGCATCGAAAATGACCTTCAATGCTGCGGTCATCGGTAATGCCAGTATCAGACCCGCTAATCCAAATATCATACCGCCTACTAAGATGGCGATAATGGCCATCAAAGGATTGATACTTACCTTTCCTCCTACAATATTGGGCGTGATGATATTGCCCTCCAGAAATTGGACAACCTGAAACCAGGCGATCACCCCGATAGCATACCAGGCTGTATCCTTGGTCGCTAATGCGAACAGCGCTGGAAGAATAGAGCCAATAGCTATTCCAATATAAGGAAGTAGCATGAGAAAGGAGGCTAGCGATCCAAAAAACCAGGCATACTCGATGCCTAAGATCATCAGTCCTACTGTATTGAGTACAGCTACAATGGCCATTACGGTGACAAGGCCGAGAAAGTAACTTTGAACGACCTGATAGATTTTGTTCAGGACATCGTTGATCCTTTTGTTCGGTGTATTTTTGAAAGTTTTGAAGAAAAACTCTTTGAAGAAATCGCGGTAATAAAGCAGAAAGAAAATAAAGATCGGAACCAGTATGACACCTGCAAGTGTACTCCCGATAGAGCCAAATGCGGAAGATAGATAGCCACCTACATTATCCAGCATCTTATTGCTTTGCTCTTGAAACTTAGCTGCCATTTCACTTCGTTCCATTCCAAAACGATGCTGCATCCAATCTTGGAAGCTCTCCACTACAGTCATCACTTTGTTGGTAATATCACTGGCATCTCTGCCGATAATGATGCTTTCATGGACAATGAACCACAAAATGCCGCCGATGATGAGTATCGCAATAATGACGGATACAATCGCGGCGAGCGAGCGGGCAAAACGTAACCGTCGCTCCAATAGGTTGGCGATAGGGAATAAGGTGATGGAAATGATAATGGAAAATAAGAGCGGAACCAAGACACTTTGCGTAACGTACATTAAGCCAATGATCAACACAAGTGCAAATAAGCTTGATGCTAAACTAAGAGAGTAAGGAGGGGAACTTTTTTTATCTTCCATGTTATCGATGTTTTTATACAGTTACAAATATAAAATTTGACATAATTGTTTTGTTATTGTCGTGATTTTTTTGTATTAAAGTTAAGAGCTCGCATGACAACATTCCCTCCCTATGTTTGGAGTGTACGATTGTCCAATGGCCTCCAAGCAGATCAACAGTTGCTGAAAGCTGCGATTGACTGTTACAGGGGCAACTCTTTCGGCTCTTTCTTTACCCATTGCCACCAGATCATATACCCGATGGCGAGCAATAGTACAGCTGCATTAGCCAGCATAATCTGTGGAATATGCGCAATAATATCTCGATAGAAAAATCCAGCCGTCAACGCACCTAAACCGATACCGGCCTCCAGTGCAATGTACATGGTTGCTACAGCCCGGCCCCTTTGTTGGGGACTACTGAGATCTATGGTCCAGGCATTCACAGCTGGAGAGAGGATGCCTGTACCGATGCCGTATACACTCGCTCCCAGCATCAACCGGAAGAAGGAATCGCCCTCACTGATGAGGTAGAGTGACAGGGCGACGATGACCAGCCCTACCATGATGACTTTCGTTCGGCCATATCGATCGGCGACCTTACCCGAGATGAATCGGATGAGGATGGATGCAATGGTGTAGGCTGTAAAGAAAACGCCCTTATTACTCAAGCCAAGGTGCTCACTCCAGTCTGGTATTAAAGTCAGGATGACACCATATGCAGAGTAGGAAAGAAAAGTGACTATACCGGCAGGCAATGCGCCGAGATCGATGATATCTGATCTCGATATTTTGAACATAGACCTGTTGAGCTTCTCTTTTACGGGAAGTGTTTCTTTCATATTGGCCACGATCACAATGGAGAGCAATGCAAATAAGGAAGAGCAATAAAACATGTTGTTGATACCGTACGATTGAAATATGGCGCTGCCAATAGCAGGGCCTACGGCACCCCCAATACTGAAACACAACCCATGGAGTCCCAGTGCCTCACCCCAGCGGGCACGGGGGATGATATCGGCCACATAAGCAGAGGTCGCAGTCGGTTTAAATCCTGTAGAAAAGCCATGGACCAATCTCAGCAGGAGGAAGCCAGCGACAGAAGTAAGTACAGGATAAAGAAAGCCACATATAAAGCATACAACAGATCCGACGGCCATCACGGGCACACGTCCCCATTTGTCTGTCAACTTGCCGCTAAACGGACGGGAAATACCCGCTGTAAGGGTAAATAGTGCAATGATCAGCCCTTTGTATTCGCTCCCACCCATACTGCTGAGATAGTTGGGGAGCTCCGGGATGATCATGTTGAAGCTCGCCGAAAAAAGAAGCGAACTCAAGCAAAGCAATGCAAATTGTAAGGTGTATATAGAAGTTGAGCTATTGTCTGTCATTTCACCAAACCGGTTCTTGCAATTTCGTTACAAAATATGGTCGTTGCGACAGCGACATTCAAGGATTCGGCGTCCCCAAAGCGTGGTATTGTCACAGCGTGGTCCACTAATTTGATGATCGCCTCACGGATGCCATTCCCCTCATTCCCCATCACGATCAAACCCGCAGTACCCCAGTCTGTCTGATAGATAGAGCGGCCTTCCAGAAGTGCCCCAAAGACGGGAAGCTTACAGCTGGAAATAAAAGACTCGAGATCGGTATAGTAAATATGGATACGGGAGAGTGAGCCCATCGTCGCTTGCACTACCTTGGGGTTGTAAGCGTCTACTGTACCTTGCGAGCAGATGATGTGCTTAATTCCAAACCATTCTGCGGTGCGAATGATCGTTCCTAAGTTTCCGGGATCTTGGATATCATCCAGTACCAATGTAAAACGATCGGTCAAATCTGCCTGAGGTATCGCTTCATCGTCAGGCAATTTGACGAGGGCCAATATGCCCTGCGGCGATTTTAGCTGGCTAATTTTGGAGAATTCATTATCAGTCAGTTGATAAGATTTTATATTATGGGGTATTTTAACCACTTTTGTGCTAACATTTGCCGTGTAGAATAGGGCATGAACATCATACGATGAAGATAAAAACTCCGTTACAGATTTGATACCCTCGACAACAAAAAGCCCATGTTCTTTACGAAACTTTTTGTGCTGGAGTGATGTAACTAAACTGATTTGCGCTTTTGACAACATTATTAAATGATTAAACAACCAACTCATTTTTTCTATGCAAGTATAACGCTTTTGCTGCTAACTTTTAGTTCTTGCCGCTCAACAAAGTATCTGGAAGACGGACAGGCGCTAGTGACAGATATAGATGTTAGCGGGGTGGATCCTAAGTTGAAAGAGCGTTCTTCCCTCTATGTATCAAGTGAATTGAGACCTAATTCAAAAATGAACCTGTTTATTTACAATACTTTCAACACGAAAGATGGTAAATATAAAAAAAACAATGTGAAGAATGTTGGAGAGGCACCCCACATTCTGGATACAGCTCTAGTGGAACTATCGGGTAAGCAGATCCAACGCTTCTTACAAACAAAGGGTTATTTTAATGCGGAGGTCAAACCTGATATAGCAATCCATAAAAAAAAGGCCCGGATTGATTTTAAAGTCAATGCCGGTCATCCATACACCATCAGAAAAAAGCAAATTACAATTGAAGATCCGCAGGTCGAGGATCTTTACAATAAATGGCTAGCGCCCAACTCTCAGGTGAAAGCAGGGGAAGGCTATGATGCAGAAAAGCTACTATCTGATCGTGAAAGCCTATTCATGCTACTCAAGTCCAATGGCTACTACGAGTATGTCCGTCAGTACATGCGGGTGGGGGTAGACTCCAGTATTCGTAATTATCAGGTAGACCTCAAGATGTCCGTCGAGAATCCTCCTCAGTTGGATCAGCATACGGTATATTATATTAACAATAGCTCCTTAGCGATCCGAAATCTGAATCAATCCATTGGCAAAAGAAATAAGAAATATCGCGATACCGTATTGAATATTAATTTTGAAGACCAAACCGGAAATTTCAGACTACGTCCGATCGCCCGGTATATGTTTGTCAAATCTGGTGATAAATATGACTTGAGTAAAGAGAATCTGTCATATGACCGGCTATACGAGATGAATGGATTTAGGAGTGTAAAGATCTTGTATGATAAAGTAGATTCCAATAAACTGGATGTCCGGTACGAGCTTATTCCGAGACCGATCATGGGTAATCAGATCGAAGGGGAATACACCTTTAGCTCGGGAATGAGCGGATTTAATATTGCCAACACATTCTCCCATCGCAATATCTTTGGTGGAGCCGAGCAACTGGAAGTAAAGATGCGCTATGGCGTACTGTTCGATCCACGGTTAAAGGGAAATCTGGCACAAAAGATCTTTAATAATGATTTTCAGATTGGTGCCAACCTGATCTTTCCGAGATTAATCGTGCCATTTGGTCTTTTCAATAGTGTCGGTAAGTCCGGGCTGCCGAGGACAACATTCTCCTCCAATCTTCAAATTTTTAATCAGGATAATGCCTATTCCAATCGGTATTTTATCAATACCTTGAATTATACATGGTTTGAGACAGCTAATAAGCAGCATAGTTATACGCCTATTGTCCTCGAATATAGAGTCGGGAAGCTTGACAATGCTTTCGAACAGCAACTGTTCGATCAAGGCTATCTGTTGTACATCAGGAGCAACAACCGGAAATACTTTGGACTGGGGGCTCAGTATGTATATACCGTCAATACGCCCAAATTATTGAAGCTGGAAGATTTTAGTTATTTCAGAGGCGCAGTAGATCTGAGTGGTAATGTGTTGGGGTTAGCAAGTAAGCTCTTCAGTTTTAAGGAGAACGAAGATGGAGAGCGGATGCTATTTGACGTTCCTTATTTACAGTATGCAAAGTTGGAACTCGATTATCGCCTGTACCGTCACTTTGATGGAAATAGACAGTTTATATTTAGGATCAATCCGGGAATTGCTATTCCCTATGGCAACAATTCGAGCTTATTGATTTTTGAGAAGAGCTTCTACAGTGGGGGGATGAACGGTATTCGCGCCTGGCAAGCGCGGACTCTAGGACCGGGAAGTTATAACAGAGCGGGCTTGGACGAATCATTGAGACTCAATCTCCGTAATTTGGATCAATTGGGAGAAATTAAGTTGGAAGCGAATGCCGAGTACAGGTTCCGGATCTTAAATCATTTTCTAGGAGCCAAGTTGAATGGAGCGACTTTCGTTGATTTTGGAAACGTCTGGAGATTAAAGAATGATGAGCTGTTTAACCCCGGAGGACAATTTAAATTTGATAAATTTATGAATCAGATTGCAATTGGGTCTGGCTTCGGTCTACGGTTTGATTCGGACTACTTTGTCATTCGATTGGATGCAGGGATCAAGGTAAAAGACCCCCAGTTTGAAGGGAGTGACCAATGGGTGATCAAACATCTTTTTGATCAGAAAGAATTTAAACAATCCTTCTACGATTCACATAGACCGGACCGCTATAATTTTGTCCAGTATAATTTCGGAATTGGGTACCCCTTCTAAATAAAGTTCTTGATACCCATAATGATACTCTCCAGTAAATTCGAAATACTTAGGCCTTGGGAATAGTTAACAAATGCATATGCTAGAGCCAGGACAACGGCAACCACAATAAACCGCTTAAATGTATAGGCTATTAAAAGAATGATGCATGGAATCAATAAAAGTGCTAGTCCGCTTATTTTTATAGGATTTAGTCCTTTGTCTGATTTGAAGATATAGAAGAGCTTACCGATGGTGTCATCTTTATTTTTATGTTTAAAAAAGACAAAGGTAGAGGACTCGATCTTGCTATTCGCTACCGCCACCCCATTGCGAAAAGAGAGCTCCTGCTGCAGACCGTTCATCGTGAATACAAAAGTGCCATTGATGGTCTCATTGGCCTGTCCTGTCGTATCGGTTGCTACAATTGCCAGACGTCCATTTTGAGTAAGATTTTCTTTGACAGTGAAATCCTTGATGACTTGTTGTTGAGCGTAGCTGCTGGCGCACAAAGTCAGGAACAAAATAATAAGGAGATATTTATGCATAGTGCTATATTTCTACTGTTTAAAAAACGCCTAGGGCCAAGAAGGGATTTCTCCCTTACCCGTATATGCAATCCGAATAGTATTGCATATACGGGTAAGCCCACCTAAGTTTCGAATGCAATATTAGACAAAATCCGTTATTTATAGCAGTTTGCTTTGAAAAAAGGCGGGATGTCTCGTCATCTTTGTGGTCCACTTCGAATTAACGCTGTAACTACTGTGCGTTGAAGTTTGAATGGATTGCACTACCAGGTAATGCATATTCTGTCATAAAATGATAGAGAGTGCAGGATAGTCACAACCGATTATTTAGTCAAATAAATTTTTTGTTTAGTGCTTTACTTTGTACATTTGCAACGTAACATTCATTTAAATAGAAACATGGAAAATACAACAGCTCAAAGACAGCCGAAGAAAACAGATAATAATGCTAACCGTACAGAGTATTATGTAACTTTAACTGTTGCTATTGTTATTGGTCTTGCAGGTGTTTTTGTGAGATTCATTCAAGACTCCTTTCTTTTTTCGACTATTGCAAATATCCTGTTGATCATCGCAACTATTATCGCTTTCAAAACAGTATTCTCTATCCTAGGATTTGGAAGTAAGAAGTAGTCAGATAAGAAACTTTTAACAATATTTTGAAACCTGTAGCTGATGCTGCAGGTTTTTTTTATGCATGCACGGTTCATCTGATTTGTTGAATATGCTATCCAGGTCCTTCTGTTTTTACAGGATTTGTCTCTTCCGGCCACAAAAAAAGTCCCAATACATATTGGGACTTTCTTTATATCATATACGTATCGTGACTAGACGAAGAATGACCATGTAGACCATGGAATTCTAGCCAGGATGAAGATCAATCCTAATATAAAAAAGATAGCCACCGTTTTATTGGCTTGCTTCGCGTCGGTCATTTTCTTCGCTTTAGAATATCCTATCGTGATGAGTACGATGGCGATGATCATCGTCAATGGGTGCTCAATGATCTTAAATCGCATCGTTGGATCCTTCATGATACCTCCTGAGATCATGGAAGGGTACTTTAATACGAAGAATAATACGATACCGACTACTAGCTGCAAGTGTGCTGAGATAAGTCCGATTAAAGCGATCTTGCGGTTGTATGGTTTGTTACCGGCAAAATTTGCTAAAGTAATGATGATGGACACCACCAAGGCCAATAGCAGCACAATCGCTAATGTTGAATGTAAATGTAGCATGTTTAACTCTCTTTTAATTATGTTCAATCACAAACTTAGATAAACTTTCGCTTATATGGAAGAAACGCTATATGCTAAACCCAGATAAATTATTTTTTTACGCTATCGGGACAGCTGCTATAAATAAAAATAATCGTTGTTTCCACATTTTTATTTGTTTATTTATTCATTAGATCAATTATTTTCTCCACCATCGTTGAGAACTCGTTTATCCCGAAAATGCGGAACTACCTTTTGTTTCCAGCATGTTTGAACTCGGACTTGTCTTTCCATTTTGGGAAAGAAGATTCGAGACTCATGGTATATCCCATATCAAAGAACAACTTAATGTCGGCAAGTATGCCTTGAAAGTCCCAGTTTGGATCTACTTCATCCGATGGTGCATGGTAGCGACCTGCTAACAGTTTTTTGCGATTCTGCAGGAGGGTTGTATCTGTTTCAAGATATTGGTTTCCACTACCCATGAATAGCGCTGGAACACCTTTTTTTACAAAATTGAAATGATCAGATCGAAAGAATCCGCCGGACGAAGGATTCCCTGAGTCCCGGACTACGCGTCCAAATTTAGAGGCTGACCGGCTAGCATAGTCATCCAGTTCGGAATGTCCCATACCGACAATCGATACGTCTTTGGTAGCTCCTAGTGGACTAAAGGCATCCATATTTAAGTTGGCGACTGTTTTGCTCAGTGGATAAATAGGGTTTGAGGCATAATAGGCAGACCCCAGTAGACCTTGTTCTTCAGCCGTGACTGCCATGAAGACAATCGTGCGCTCGGGTTGCACCTTTGCTGCTTTAAACGCCTTCGCAATTTCAAATAATGCGGCTACACCAGCGGCGTTATCAATCGCTCCATTGTAAATAGAGTCCCCATTTACGGCTTCACCTATGCCCAGATGGTCCCAATGTGCGGTATAGATAATGACTTCATCCTTGCGGCTGCTGCCCTCCAGTTTGCCTATTACATTATTGGAAGTGGATGTCCGATGTGTATTTTTGATGTGCACATCTGTCGTGACACCCAAGCTTATTGGTTTGAATCCCGGCTTCTTCGCTAAAGCAATGAGGTCCTGCTTGATACCCGACAGTTCGAATAGCTTCTTTGTTGTCTCAGCGGATATCCATCCTTCATATGCGGTGTAAGATTCGCCCTTGTCTTTAGAGACAAGGTCCAGTTGGGATCCACTCCATCCAGATCGGACGACGTCCCAGTCATAGCTCGCTGCCGCTTTGTCATGGATGATCAGAACGCCTGCAGCTCCTTGTCTGGCAGCCTCTTCGTACTTATAGGTCCAGCGGCCATAATAGGTCATTGTATCGCCTTTGAAGAGTGTTTTGTCGTAATGTCCAGGGTCATTGACCATGACAACAACGGTTTTTCCTTTTACATTGAGACCATCATAGTCATTCCATTTGTACTCCGGAGCAATGATGCCAAAGCCCGCAAATACAAGTTCGGATTGGTTTACATCAATGTTTTCTTTCAATTGTCGACTACCAATGACATAATCGTCCAGATTATTGACGGTAAATTTACCATTCGGTCCACTCACGGTGAGTTGTGGGGCAGGCGTGCTGCTGATTTCGACCATAGGCACCTCCTGGAAGTAACTCGTGCCGTTACCGGGCGCTAAACCTAGCTTTTTGAACTGCTCTTCGATGTAGGTAACCGCTAGGGTATCTCCCTTTGTAAAAGGTTTTCGCCCTTCAAATGCATCAGATGAAAGCTCCTCAACGTACTTTTTGTAACTGCTCTCCGATATAGCTTGGAGTGCCCCTGAATCTAATGTGCTCGTATCATACGTTGAACCGGAATTAGTATTCTTATTTTGGCAAGATGTGCCGATTACGATGAGGGCAAGTGCAGATAGGAAATGAAGTGGTCTCATGGTTTTGTTTGTTTACACGTTTTGTTTTGGTAGTGATGCCTTCTCCAGTCACGTGGCTTGAAGGTATACGGCACCCAAACTTAGATAAAACTTTCAGAATTTCATAATCGTAAACAGCTATAACAGCTCGCTATCTACAGTACCTCTGGTAAGTCACCCTGTCTACCACTCTTAAGGTCACTATTACGTCACCCTTAACCTCACAGCTCCTTCACCTTGCCCGTCACCCTGAACTCGGTTCAGGGTCTCTAGGTTTACAGCACATGACTGCGTTTTCTGCTACAGACATACAGATGCCGAACCGAGCCTGCGAGCTCACCGGAGGTAATCAAGTTCGGCATTACGATGCGTTTATAAAGTACGACAGTAGGTTATCCCATCGGTTAGCAGTACGTCACCCTTAACCTCACAGCTCCTTCACCTTGCCCGTCACCCTGAACTTGGTTCAGGGTCTCTAGGTTTCCTGCATATGACTGCGTTTTCTGCTACAGACATACAGATGTCGAAATAAACATGTAGCAGCAGGGAATCTTGTGTGTCAACGTTTAACCTCACGAAGGTTTTTTTAATGGAAAAATCTCAGCGACAGGATGAAATAGATAGATTCTATTGGATGAAATCTCCACACATTTATAACGTTTTCTAACTTTCTCTTTACGTTGGAATGTTCTACCGTTTTTCATACTGAAAAGATCATCTTGTTCCAGCATTTCGATGGTGACAGTCGCCTCGGCCTGCGGTGCATCATATTCTTTTAACGTTCGATATAAATGGAGATCCGTGCAACTGGAAGCCGCAGGATTGTCCAGGTAACTGACAACGGCATGGAGAATTTTTTCTGGAAAAACTTGGAGCTGTAAGAATGGAGCCATCAGGAATTTAAAATTATCTTTCCATTCGCTGCCATGTGGCTTTACTTTGTTTTTATACTGCTGCCAAGTCCTTAGGTGTGCAAATTCATGAATTGTCGTGATCAAGAATGCGTATGGATTAAGGTTGTTATTGACCGATATTTTATGAGGTTGCCCCCGATAGGGTGCCTGATAATCTCCAAATTTCGTCACCCGCGCTTTACTGATCCTGAAATAGCATTTGGAGTCTATTATCCATTGGGAGATAATAGGTGCCGCCACTTCTGGCATGTGCTTTTGCAATTGTGTTGTATAGTCTGGCATCGCCTACAAAAGTAGGTAATTAATTGTTAAAGCAGATAAGGTGATGCGACCTGCTCGTACTCGGTCTGTTTAATACGAAAGGAGAAACGGTATAAAGGAGCGGTAAAGGCACTATTTTTATGCAGATAATGTATTTGTACGTGTATTCAACCATATACTGGACCTGTCTGTCCGTTCGCGGATCTGTTTGTGAATGCAAAGCATTTTATTTAAGTTTGAGCATATAAATCCCGTTATCGGAAAATATGTATGTGGTAGATCAAAATCGTACGGATCATATCCTAACTTTAGGATTCTATGCGTTCATTGCCAAGGATTTTATTGAAATTTTCAATAATTCTACAGGCGATGAATGTGTCACAGCAAAGTACCAATCCCAGTACGATGATCGTACATATTCAACACTAGACCAGGAAATAAGAATAATCCGTTAGATACTATGCTGAGCAGACTTTATATTCGAAATTATGCCCTTATCGACACCTTAGATATCTCTTTTGATAAGGGACTCAATATTATCACTGGAGAAACTGGTGCTGGTAAGTCCATTATTATGGGAGCGCTCGCGCTTATATTGGGGAGTCGGGTCGAAGGGAAATACTTTTTCAATCAAGATCAGAAATGCATCATAGAGGGATATTTCCATATAGGATCCTATCAGCTTCAAGCTTTTTTTGAGGAGCATGACATCGATTACGAGGAAGAAACCATTATTCGTAGAGAGATTATGTTAGATGGCAAGTCCCGTGCTTTTGTTAACGATACGCCTGTCAACCTCGTGTCACTGAGAGCACTGGGCGAGCAGTTGATAGATGTGCATTCACAGCATGCTACATTACAGATCAATACGGAGGCGTTCCAACTCATGATCATGGACGGGATCGCAAAGAATGGAATGCTAAAGGACCGTTTTTCTGTGACTTACAGAAACTATAGATCTAAGAGTAAAGCACTTGAGGACCTTCGGGTTGCGATCAATGCGGCACATGCAGAAATGGACTATCATCAGTTCTTATTTCAGGAGCTCGATCAAGCTGGTTTAAAAGAGGGAGAACAAGCCGAATTGGAGAATGAGCAAAGACAATTGGAAAATGCAGAAGAGATCAAGCGAGCTTTACTGGGTGCAACCCAATACTTGAGTGACCAGGACTCCAATGCGGTGGGGATGGTTAAAGATGCCCTTGTGCAGATGCAGCAGGTGGAGCGATATATGCCTACTGCCGAAGGCCTAGTAGCGCGCTTACAGAGTGTGCATATTGAGTTGAAAGATCTTGTACAGGAGGTAGAGGCTTTGGAGCAGGGGGTGGTATTAGATGAAAACCGTTTGACTATTGTCAATGACCGTCTTAGTGTGCTGTATACATTGCAAAAGAAACATCGCGTAGATCAGATTGCGGAGTTGATTGCCTTAAGGGAGGATATCGAATCCAAAATTTTAGCTGCTTCTGGGCAGGAAGAACAGTTGACTGCTCTTGAAAAAGAGGTGCTTGCGCTTGCTAAAGACCTGAAGACCGCGGCATCCGATCTCTCTCAATCCAGAGTGGCTGTCATCGCACAGATACAGCAGCATGTGGAAGCCGTACTGGATGAAGTAGGCATGCCTCACGCGCAGTTGCAGATTGAGCTCCAGCAAATGGGAGAGGGGCAGTTCAAAGATTCTGGACAGGATACGGTTCAGTTTTTGTTTTCTGCCAATAAGGGGCAAGATTTAAAACCTATTCATAAGGTTGCTTCAGGTGGAGAATTGTCCCGTGTCATGCTGGCACTAAAATCATTGATTGCACAGTCTACGGCTCTGCCAACCATTATATTTGATGAGATTGATACCGGTATCTCCGGCGAAGTGGCGCTGAAGGTGGGAGAAATCATGCAGCGGCTTGCCAGCAATATGCAAGTCATGGCTATTACGCATCTTCCGCAGATCGCTTCTAAGGGGATAAGCCATTTCAAAGTCTATAAAGAGGATAAGGGTGACAAGACACAGTCCAATATCGTTTTGCTCTCTCCGGAGCAACGTATAGTAGAAGTGGCGCAGATGTTGAGTGGATCCAATCCAGGGGAAGCGGCGCTTAAGCACGCGACCGAACTCATCGAAGGGTAGGCTGATCTTGTCAGCAGATGAGTTCTGAAAATATTTGAGCAACAAAAAAGGGAATCTGCATGGATTCCCTTTTTTGTTGCCTGAAATGAAAATCTTAATTTCCTATTTCAGCATCAGTTAATACGATTTTCACAAGCAGATCTTCAGGAGCTCTATCTGTACCTGATATAGCATCTGCAGTAACAACGACCTGACCAATACTATATTTTGCACTGTAACTGTGTAGTGTATAAGAATTATTACCGTAGAAACTATTCAAGTCTGCAGGAATGTTCTCATAATAATCCTTGTTACTATTAAATGAAACAGCAACGTTGACGTGTCCATCTTCAAAGTAAGCGGCATCCAGATCTTTCATAGCTATGGTGGTCTGATAAAGTCCACCCACTTTAGACCACTGATTGGACGTAACCGGTACTACATAGCTCACTCCCGGTAGAGAGTTGGTGATATACTCTTTTGTGCAACTTGACAATCCAATCGTCATGCCAATCACGACTAGGGCTAATAAAAATCTTTTCATGTGTATGTGTGTTTTAAATTAATACTTGTTTATGTTAAGACAAAGATATGTGCATAAAGTTTAATGTAGTAAGCAAAAATTCTGCCATAAAAAATACCGCAAAGGCGATATTGCAAATAAAGTGAAGATGGTTTACTCATTCTCACGCCGTAAGGATGTTTCAAAAAAAATCACCAGACATATCTGGTGATTTTTTTATTTAGTCATGCGTATCGTTAGTTGTCTTTGGATACATCCGACTCTTTGGGTTTATCTTTTCCTCCGCCTTTGGAAGATTGCCCTTTTACAGTGATTTCATTTTTCTCTTTATCTAGATCTACGATCAGTGTTCCGCCATTCTGAAGCTCACCTTTTAGGATTTCTTCGGCAATCGGATCTTCTAGATATTTCTGAATCGCGCGTTTCAGCGGTCTGGCTCCAAAATTGGTGTCATAACCTTTCTCGGCAATATAATCCTTAGCAGTATCTGTCAAATTGATATGGTATCCCAATCCTTCGATGCGAGCAAATAGTGATTTCAACTCAATATCGATAATCTTGAAGATATGCTCTTTATTCAACGAGTTGAATACGATGACATCGTCCACGCGATTTAAGAATTCTGGTGCGAAAGCACGTTTCAAAGCAGTTTCAATCACTCCTCTAGAGTGGGAGTCTGCTTGATTGGCTTTTGCAGCTGTCGTAAATCCGACACCTTGTCCAAATTCTTTCAACTGACGGGCTCCGATATTGGAAGTCATGATGATGATCGTATTTCGAAAATCTACACGGCGGCCAAGACTGTCTGTCAACTGACCTTCATCCAACACTTGTAAGAGTAAGTTGAAGACATCTGGATGTGCTTTTTCAATCTCATCCAATAGGACTACGGCATAGGGCTTGCGACGTACTTTCTCTGTCAATTGTCCACCTTCTTCGTATCCGACATATCCTGGAGGCGCTCCTACCAATCTGGAAACAGCAAATTTCTCCATATACTCACTCATGTCAATCTGGATCAATGAATCCTCAGAATCGAACATGAATCTGGCTAATTCTTTGGCCAACTCAGTCTTACCAACCCCAGTTGGGCCCAGAAAGATAAAGGAACCAATTGGTTTTTTAGGGTCTTTCAATCCGGCACGTGTACGTTGTATTGCTTTGACCAATTTTTGAACAGCATCGTCTTGTCCAATGATACGTCCCTTCATGGACTCACCCATGTTGAGCAGCTTTTGGCTATCGGTCTGACTGACGCGTTGTACCGGTATACCTGTCATCATGGAGACCACTTCGGCGACATTATCCTCGGTGACAAGATAGCGCTTCGTCTTTGTCTCTGCTTCCCAAGCGGTTTTTTCACGTTCCAACTCCTCTAGCAGCTTTTTCTCCGAATCACGGAGTTTAGCGGCCTCTTCATATTTCTGGCTACGGACTACCTTGTTTTTCTCTACTTTGACCTCTTCAATCTTCTGCTCGATATCAATGATGGATTGTGGCACATGGATATTGTTAAGGTGGACACGAGATCCCGCCTCATCCAGCGCATCAATAGCCTTATCCGGAAGGAAGCGGTCGGTGATGTACCTAGTGGTCAAAGATACACAGGCTTCAATAGCTTCAGGTGTGTAGTTGACATTGTGATGCTCTTCGTATTTGTCTTTGATACGTGTCAATATTTCGATAGTCTCATCGTGAGAGGCTGGTTCGATAGTCACACGTTGGAAACGACGGTCTAATGCGCCATCTTTTTCGATGTACTGTCTGTACTCATCTAAAGTAGTGGCTCCGATACACTGAATCTCACCTCTAGCCAAAGCGGGTTTGAACATATTCGAAGCGTCCAAAGAACCTGAAGCACCACCGGCACCAACAATCGTGTGGATCTCATCGATAAAAAGAATGACATCTGGAGATTTCTCCAGTTCGTTCATCACGGCTTTCATCCGTTCTTCAAACTGGCCGCGGTATTTTGTTCCGGCTACAAGTGAAGCCAAATCAAGGGTGACTACGCGTTTGTTGAACAATACCCGGGACACTTTGCGTTGGATGATACGGAGGGCAAGGCCTTCTGCAATAGCAGATTTACCTACTCCGGGCTCACCGATCAGCAAAGGATTATTCTTCTTACGACGGGACAAGATCTGCGATACACGCTCGATTTCTTTCTCCCGGCCCACAATTGGATCTAGACGACCTTCCTCGGCGGCTTTTGTCAAGTCCCGACCAAAATTGTCCAAGACAGGAGTCTTCGATTTGATATCCGAAACTTTCTTAGGCTGGCTGAATTGTTCCTCTTCAGGATAGTCATCATCCCCACCTGCAGAAGAGCCCGGAGCCTCATCTGTGATGGTGGTCTTGTTCTGCTCCACCTCGTTCTTGAATATATCGTACGTGATCTGGTATTGCTGCAAGATTTGAGACGCAATGTTTTCATCATCGCGTAATATTGCCAGCATCAAGTGCTCCGTTCCGATAATATCGCTTTTAAATATTTTTGCTTCTAAGTATGTGATCTTAAGTACTTTTTCTGCTTGTTTTGTTAGTGGCATATTGCCAATTGGTGCACGCGACACCGAAGAACCTTTTACAGCATCTTCAATAGACTGTCTTAGAGTTGCAGTATCGATACCGATATTTTTCAAAATCTTAATCGCCACTCCATCCCCCTCACGGATCAACCCAAGTAAAAGATGTTCCGTGCCAATGTAATCATGACGAAGACGTAAAGCTTCTTCTCGGCTATAGGATATCACATCCTTTACGCGTGGTGAAAATTTTGCTTCCATGTAGTTTACCTTTCTGTTTTGAGTTCGAATTAAGGATAATATAAATGTATAAATATATATCGAAAAGTCTTACCCTATTTTCTAATAATGTTATCAACAATTACGCCATAGGCTTAAATCTAGCAAAATGTCAGTTTATCGCACGGAATAATTATCTTTGTTTACAAAATAGTTACAAAAATCAATATGTCTGACGAGAAAATTATCTTTTCGATGGCAGGTGTAAACAAGATTTACCCGCCTCAAAAACAAGTTTTAAAAAATATATACCTTTCCTTCTTCTACGGTGCAAAAATAGGGGTCATCGGTCTGAACGGCTCGGGTAAATCTTCTGTCTTGAAGATCATCGCCGGACTGGACAAAGCGTACCAAGGAGAAGTCGTTTTTTCTCCAGGTTATACAGTGGGCTACCTCGCACAGGAACCTGTATTGGATGAAGAAAAAACAGTACGGGAGATCGTTGAAGAAGGCGTAGCCGAGATTACGGCCGTCCTAAAAGAATACGAAGATATCAACGAAAAATTTGGCTTACCAGAAGTATATGAAGATGCCGATGCTATGGATAAGTTACTTGCTAGACAAGGCGAATTGCAGGATAAAATTGATGCAACTAATGCTTGGGAATTGGATGCCAAATTGGAACGTGCAATGGATGCCTTACGTTGTCCTGAACCCCAATCGTTGATTGCCAATTTGTCAGGAGGTGAACGCAGAAGAGTGGCACTATGTCGCCTTTTGCTTCAAGAGCCAGATGTTTTGCTTCTGGATGAGCCGACCAACCACTTGGATGCGGAGTCTATTGACTGGTTGGAGCAGCACTTGCAGCAATATAAGGGTACCGTAATTGCGGTAACCCACGACAGGTATTTCTTAGATAATGTTGCTGGATGGATTTTGGAACTGGATCGCGGAGAAGGAATTCCTTGGAAAGGAAATTATTCATCTTGGCTAGATCAGAAAGCAAAACGCCTTGCACAGGAAGAAAAGACGGAGTCCAAACGCCAGAAAACATTAGAAAGAGAATTGGAATGGGTGCGTATGGCACCAAAAGCCCGTCATGCCAAATCAAAGGCTCGTTTGCATAATTACGAAAAACTGGCTTCAGAGGAGACTAAGGAAAGAGAAGAAAAATTGGAGCTTTTCATCCCTCCAGGACCTCGGCTCGGAAATGTGGTTATCGAAGCGAATAATATTTCGAAAGCTTATGGTGATAGGCTTTTGTTTGAAGATCTGAGTTTCTCATTGCCACCCGCGGGAATCGTCGGTATCATTGGCCCGAATGGAGCCGGAAAGACAACTCTATTCCGATTGATAACAGGGCAAGAGACTCCTGATACGGGGACCTTTAGGGTAGGGGAGACGGTCGTACTGGGATATGTGGATCAAATGCACAACGACCTGGATCCAAATAAATCGGTCTGGGAAAACATTACCGATGGACAGGATAATATCCTGTTGGGCAATCGTCCGGTCAACTCGAGGGCTTATGTATCGAAGTTTAACTTTAACGGCGCCGACCAGCAAAAAAATGTAGGTGTACTGTCAGGAGGTGAACGCAACCGGGTACATTTGGCCATCACGTTGAAGAAGAGCTCGAATGTATTGCTACTGGATGAGCCAACCAATGATATTGATGTCAATACCCTACGTGCACTGGAAGAAGGTTTGGAAAATTTCGGGGGCTGTGCGGTGGTCATCTCACACGATAGATGGTTCTTAGATCGGATCTGTACACATATCCTTGCTTTTGAAGGTGATTCGCAAGTGTATTTCTTTGAGGGAAATTACTCCGAATACGAGGAAAATAGGAAAAAGAGACTAGGAGACATTGGACCTAAACGAATCAAATATAGAAAACTGGTAAAATAAGAAGGTGGAGGCTGCGAAACTATTAAAAGCGATCATTGACAATGCTATTGATGGGATCATTACCATCGATAACAGGGGGAATGTGGAAAGTATAAATCCCGCAGCCTCTAGCTTATTTGGCTATTCGCCAGAGGAGGTCATCGGTAACAATGTGTCTATCTTGATGCCTGAACCTGATAAGAGTAACCATGACGGATATATCCATAATTATCAGACCACGGGAAAGAAGAAGATCATCGGTATAGGCAGAGAGGTCCGTGGTAGGCGGAAAGATGGGTCAACTTTTCCTTTCCGGCTGGCGGTTAGTGAAGTATTTTACCATGATAAGAATATCTTTACCGGCTTCATCCATGATCTATCGAAAGAGAAAGAGGCCGAAGACAAATTATTGAGACACGCTCTGGAGCTGGAACAGAAGATCAGCGAACGGACAAAAGACTTGATCAAGACCGTTTCTGCATTGGAGGAAGCAAAGGCAGAGGTGAGTAATTCGCTGGAAAAAGAAAAGGAGCTGGGGCAGATGAAGTCCAGATTTGTATCCATGGCTTCCCACGAATTCCGAACCCCCTTGAGCTCGGTCCAGCTGTCAGCATCCTTGATTGAGAAGTATATTGAAAAACCTGATTTTCTAAATGTACGTAAGCACACCGCACGTATCAAAAGTTCGGTGCAACTATTGACTAATATCCTGAATGACTTCTTATCATTGGAAAAGTTGGAAGCAGGTGTCGTCGCTGTGCAAAAAGAGCAAATTAACCTAGTCGCTTTGGCAGAGGAAGTAACAGAGGAAATGCAGATGATCTGTAAGAAAAATCAGCATATCGTCTATGAACATACCGGTGCCGAGGCTGAATTCTTAATGGACTCGCATTTGTGGAAAAGCATAGTCATTAACCTGATCTCCAATGCTGTTAAATATTCAGGGGAAGATACTTTCATCGAGTTCAGTACCGAGATTAAAGGTAACCGCTGTACGGTGGGTATAAAAGATAACGGTATCGGGATACCCGATGAAGATCAGGTGAGCTTATTTGAACCTTTTTTTCGGGCACATAATACCGGGAATATACCGGGAACGGGCTTGGGGTTGAATATCGTAAAACGCTACGTGGAGCTGTTGGGCGGTGAGCTGGAGTACCGGTCTAGTATCAATGCCGGAACTTCCTTTTTGCTGACATTTACGGATAATTAGTCCGACACCACTGGTATACCTGTGAAGTACTGCGGTCTATTCATGGGTACATACAGTTACAGCATATCCCGAAATAACAGTGGGGAATAATTAGCCTGCATAAGCATTTACATAAGTATTGAACAATACGTTAATTATCTGAACGATGAGCAAAAAGAATATTTTGATTATTGAGGACAACTTTGAAATTAGGGAAGGTACAGCCGAAATTTTGGAATTGACGGGCAATTATAATATATCGACAGCCGAGAATGGTAAGATTGGTGTGGAGATGGCCATCGCGAATCCACCTGATCTGGTTTTGTGCGATATCATGATGCCGGAACTGGATGGTTATGGCGTCCTCTATATGCTTAGCAAGCACGAGGAAACAGCTACCATTCCTTTTATATTTCTGACCGCAAAGAGCGAACGCATTGATATGCGTAAAGCAATGGAGATGGGGGCAGATGACTACCTTACCAAGCCTTTTGATGACGTCGAGCTGTTGAATGCAATAGAGAGTAGATTGAAAAAGAGAAGTCAGGTCGTCGCCAAATCGTCTACAAGTAACGAAGGATTACACTTGAGCGATGAAGAGCAGCACCTTTTACTGAAGGAACTTATCGATACCTCGCGTATCAAAACTTTTAAGAAAAAACAACCGGTCTATGAGAAAGGAGACAATCCTATTTTTGTATATTATTTGGTGAGTGGTAAAGTTCGAAGCTTTCTAAGTTACTCAGATGGTCGTGAGTTGTCTACAGACATCTATGTTGGTCATGATTTCTTTGGCTATGAAGCAGTACTGCTGAATGAAGCATATACGGATAATGCAGCTACGCTGGAGTCCTCTGAAGTTGCGCTGATTGCAAAAGAGGATTTTTACGAGCTATTATTCCGAAAACCGGCCGTGACAGGCAAGTTTATCAAAATACTTTCAGGTAACCTCAAAGAAAAAGAGGAGAAATTGCTTGAACTCGCTTATGATTCTGTTCGTAAGCGCGTCGCTAACGCATTGGTCGATGTCGCTGAAAAGACTACTCCCGACGAGAATGGGGAGTATCTTTTGCGGGTGTCCAGGGAAGATCTTGCAGCTCTGGCCGGAACTGCCAATGAGACCATTAGCCGTATGCTAGCCGACTTCAAAGACTCAGATCTGATCAAGAAGAAAGGTAGTGCAATTCGCGTTTTCTCAATAGAACGCCTGAAAAAAATCCGATAGCTATCGGCTAGAAATAGGAAGTAGTAAAATGATAGAAACATCCCATTGTTTCTATTTTTTTTGAAGATTACTTCGTCATGCTGATCCGTCAACTGGCAGATCAGCATGATAATACTCCGTTTCAATTCAACTTATCTATCCTAAATAAGTGATCAAAGTCATTTCCTAACTTGACGTTTTTCATGTCTTTCTCTAGGTTTAAGATTTACATTTGTTGTGTGTTATCGCAAAATTTAGGAGATATTACATGAAAGTCGTAGCCTATAACATTAAGCCCGAAGAGAAGGAGATATTGGTGCTGGCCAACAAAAAAGTGCATGACCTTACGCTGATTTCTAATGGTCTGGACGGTAGTACCGTGCACTATGCAATCGGGAAACGGGCTGTTATCGTTTCTGAAGAAGATATCCTTGATAAAAATATTCTTTTTGAGCTTAAAAATTTGGGCGTTGAATACCTAATAACACGATCTATCGGCGTGCAGCACATTGATGCTACAGAAGCGGGACTGCTGAATATCCGGATCGCCAACACACCCTATGAAAATCAGAGCATTGAAGGTGTGGCCAAACAGACGATCCGGAATCTTAATTTTTGGGAGAATGGTAAATGTATAGGTAGGGCCTGTTGTTGTACAAGAGACTGCACAGCAAAAGATGATCAGATCAAACATCAAAATAGAAAAAAGTAAACGATGGAAAATCTTATTTCAAAGTATAATGTTGCGGCACCTCGATATACGAGTTATCCAACAGTTCCTTTTTGGGAAAATGAAGTTTTTGGTGCTGAAAAATGGAGACAACAGGTTCGAAAAACTCACTTCGAGTCCAAGTCAGCAGGTGTCAGTCTATATATTCATCTTCCTTTTTGTGAGGACCTGTGCACCTATTGCGGTTGTAATACGCGGATCACCAAAAATCATAAGGTTGAAGAACCTTATGTTACATCCTTGTTGAAGGAATGGAAGATGTACATCCATATGATGGGGGATACTCCGATACAGATATGTGAGATACACTTGGGGGGCGGGACGCCCACCTTCTTTCAACCCGAAAATCTGCAACGGTTGATTAATGGACTGTTGGAAGGCAATGAGCAAACCGCAGATGCTTCCTTCTCCTTTGAGGCTCATCCTGCAAATACTACTTTTGAACATCTAGAGACTCTTTATAACCTTGGATTTCGAAGATTGAGCCTAGGTATCCAGGATTTCGATCCTGAAGTCCAGTTTGTCATCAATAGAAAGCAACGCGTGGAAGATGTGGAGCGGGTCATGCAGGATGCCCGACATATCGGCTATACCTCTATCAATTTTGATCTGATCTATGGATTGCCATTACAGACGGCTGCCCGGATCAAGGAAACGTTGACAAAAGCATTAACGATGGAGCCGGACCGAATTTCGTTTTACAGCTATGCGCATGTGCCCTGGGTCAGACCAGGGCAGCGTCGATTTACAGAGATGGACCTTCCACAAGGGCAGGAGAAACTTCATCTTTATCAACTTGGCAAGCAAGCGATACGTAAGGCAGGATACGAAGATGTAGGAATGGATCATTTTGCAAAGCCGGAGGACGAACTCTTCCGTGCATCGAAAGCCGGACGATTGCATCGTAACTTTATGGGATATGCAGATCGGTACACACCTTTAATGATTGGCCTAGGCGTATCGTCCATCAGTGATGCCTGGTCTGCATTTGCACAGAATGCCAAGACGGTAGAGGAGTATCATCGCCTACTCGATGCGGATATTCTTCCCGTCGTGAAGGGACATCTATTAGATGATGACGATCTACAGCTAAGACGGTATATTCTGGACGTCATGTGTCGCGGTAAGGCAGTACTGATCCCAGAAGCTAAATTGAGTAAGCGTATTAAACAGCGGTTAGCACCGATGATCGCAGATGGTCTAGTTAGTCTATCAGGCGAACAGGTGACTGTCACCGAAATCGGAAAATCCTTTCTAAGAAATATCTGCATGGCCTTTGATGAGCGCCTCCACCGTTCGAAAGATAAAGAGCAACTCTTTAGTCAGGCGATCTAGTAATGGTAGAACAATTAAGTATCTGATTCAAATGAACAACAGCACTAACCCAGTCGTCGAAGAGCTTAAATGCTTTCACTGTGGTGATGACGTCAATAATGACCATTATCAGCTCGACGATCATTCCTTTTGTTGCTTGGGATGCCAGACGGTTTATCAGATCCTCCAGGATAATGATATGGCGAGTTATTATCAATATAATGTATATCCAGGTAAGGCCAATCGGGCTAAGCGGGCAGATCTAAGTTACCTCGATGAAGAGACCATTGCGGCAAAACTGTTGGACTATAAGGATGAGGAACGTTCGATCATCACGTTTTATATTCCGGTGATCCACTGCAGCTCTTGCATCTGGTTGTTAGAGCATCTGTATAAATTAAATTCTGGGATTCTATCGGCACAGGTTGATTTTATGAAAAGGCAAGCAACTATCCGGTTTAACCATGCTGAAATTTCATTGAAAGAGGTGGTCGGTCTATTGACCGACATCGGTTATGAACCCAAAATCACCTTACAGGATGTCGTAAAGCAGGGGCAAAAATTTGACCAAGGCAGTTTGGTTCGCAAGATAGCGGTAGCTGGATTCTGTTTTGGAAACTCCATGATGCTGAGTTTTCCGGATTATTTCGGAATGGCAAGTTTCGAGAGGGAGTATGCTGCCTTTTTTGGATATGTCAATTTAGCATTTACCGTCCCTGTATTATTCTACAGTGCCTCCGATTATTTCAAATCTGCATGGCTGAGTCTCAGGCAGAAGCGGATGAACCTGGATGTGCCACTGGCACTTGGTATATTCGTCTTGTTTGTCCGGACAGCATGGGAGGTACTGAGTGGTACAGGTGCTGGATTTGCAGATACACTTTGTAGTTTGGTCTTTTTCATTCTAATCGGAAGATGGGTACAGCAACGGACCTACTATCATATTTCATTTGAGCGGGACTATCGTTCTTATTTCCCAGTAGCTGTCACCGTGATGACAGCAGATGGGGATCAGCCGACTCCGATTGGTGAGATACAGGTGGGAGACCGTATCTTGGTTCGGAATAATGAGATTATTCCAGCGGATGCAATATTGCTTAAAGGACATGCATCTGTAGATTTCAGCTTCGTGACCGGAGAGTCTCATCCCGTTGATAAAGTACTGGGCGAGGTAATCTATGCCGGAGGCAGACAGATGGATGAGGCTATCGAGCTCGAAGTGGTCAAACCTGTCTCTCAAAGTTACCTTACTAAACTCTGGAACAACGATAGTTTTAAAGGTCACGAAAAACAGTTCGATACCTTTGTCGGCTTCATCAGTAAGTACTTCACGATAGGACTCTTGATGATTGCTTTATCAGCAACCGTCATCTGGTTATTTAATCAGGATGTCAATCGTGCTTGGGGAGCCTTTACGGCTGTGCTGATCATCGCCTGCCCGTGTGCATTGGCATTAAGCTCTCCATTTACCCTTTCGGCTGCACTCAGCATCTTTGATAAGAACAAGTTCTATGTTAAGAATACAGGAGCTATCGAACAGATGGCGGCCATTGATACCATTGTCTTTGACAAGACGGGTACGATCTCTTCTCCAACGCAAGCGGCTGTCGTCTTCGATGGTCAACTAGCGCCAGAGGAGTTACTACAGGTGTCCTCCGTCTGTCGCAATTCAAGCCATCCGCTAAGTAGGGAAATCGTAAAATGGATCGCGGCCCAAGACCATCTGTTATTGGATAGCTATCAGGAGGTTGTAGGTAATGGAATGCTGGCAAGTGTGCAGGGACATGAGGTCAAGATTGGGAGCGCATCATTTCTGGGTGTTGCACATAATGCGGAGGGTGGATCGGCAGTATATGTGATGATAGATGGACATATTAAGGGACGATTTACGCTAGAGCAATCATGGAGGCCGGGATTGGCGACTGTGATCAATAATCTACAGTCTTCTTACGAGTTACATTTGATTTCGGGAGATAATGACAGGAGGACTGATGCCTTGAAGTTAATTTTTCCTTCGAATGCGATGCTGCTTTTTAATCAGAGTCCCATGGAAAAGCTACAGGCGATCGAGTCATGGCAGGACCAGGGTCAGGCAGTATGTATGCTTGGAGATGGCTTGAATGATGCTGGTGCTTTAAAACGGGCAGATTTGGGGGTCGCTGTGAGCGATGATATTAATAATTTTTCACCGGGTTGCGATGCGATCTTGGACGGTGCGAGCTTTGATAAGCTACCAGTCTTCTTCTCCTTTGCAAAAGATGCCGTCAAAGTAATCCATATGAGTTTCTTAATTTCGATTGCCTACAATGTAATTGGGTTGAGCTTGGCAGTACAGGGAACGATGTCACCGTTATTTGCCGCTATCTTGATGCCGATCAGTACCGTCACGATTATATCATTTACAAGTTTGATGACACGTTTTTATGCTAGACGTAAAAAACTGATCTGATGTTGGACTGTGGAAATCAAGAAGGTGTAATTTTTATTTTTAACGCACTTGCAGACCTGTGAAGGTCACAATGCGTATATGTTTGTTAAAGTTTGATATATGGCGATCATTTTCTTTTTAATCGGTTGTAGTATTTTTGTCGCACTGGTCTTTTTAGCTGCTTTTTTTTGGTCACACAAGGCTGGGCAAAATGACGATACATACACGCCCTCAGTACGTATACTTTTTGATGACGAGGTCAAGGACGTTGTTGAAAAGTCGCAAAAATAACCTCTATAAGTGCTTACTTATAGAGGTATACCTCTATCTGTCCTTCTGCAGTGACCATTCCTCTGTACATTCCAGCTGTATTAAAAGGCATGGCCAGATTGCCATGACGATCTAAGGCGATCATGCCTCCATCTCCGCCCATCTTTCCAATTTGATCAATCACCGTCTGACTCGCATTGTTGACCGACTCCTGCTTATATTCCATCAATGCCGAGACCGTATAGGCAGCTACAGTACGGATATAAAATTCGCCCCAGCCGGTACACGATACAGCTACTGTGGTATTGTTGGCATATGTCCCGGCTCCAATAATAGGAGAGTCGCCGACACGGCCATATTTCTTATTGGTCATCCCGCCTGTGGATGTGCCTGCGGCTAAATTTCCATGTCTGTCCAAAGCCACACAGCCCACAGTGCCAAATTTCGAATCTTTGTTGGTCGTGCCTAATCTATCTGTTTGCTGATGGTCATGATCCAGCACTGTTCGTGTACTATCTTCCTTTTTTATCCGTTGGAGAGATTCCCACCTCGGCTTCGTCCAAAAATAGGAGGGATCTACTGTTTCTATTCCAGCTTCCTTAGAAAAGATTTCGGCTCCTTTCCCAACCATCATCACGTGTTCAGATTTTTCCATGACAGCGCGTGCCGCACTGATAGGATTTTTAATAACGGTGACCCCCGCCACTGCTCCAGCGGCTAATGTGCGACCGTCCATGATGGATGCATCAAGTTCGTTTTTACCATCATTTGTGAATACAGCCCCTTTACCAGCATTGAATAAAGGCGAATCTTCCAGAATGTGGATAGCCTGCTCTACTGCGTCGAGACTCGTTCTGCCGCTTTGGATCTCATTATAGCCGATCTGTAATGCTTTGGTCAATACCTCACGGTAGGCTTTTTCCTGTGTTGCGGTCATGCTACTTTGGAGAATTGTCCCTGCGCCCCCATGTATAGCCAATACATACGTCTTATCCTTTCGTTTCATCTTATCAGTAGATTTGGGTATCGTTTTGAAGCTGGTTAATGCCACAGCGGCTACCAGTATGGTCAATGCTATTTTTCTCATTTGTCATATTATTTCATGATGCCGATACTCTTTGGACTTTGCAGCAGCCAATTTGATCTATAGGGAATTCCTTGCTTCATTTTCGCCCCATTCGATGTGCTAATGTACTTGTTAATTTGGCAATTACAAAACATGATTGGGCATGGTGGATCTCCCTTTTTTTGAAAGGAAACAGCAATAGAAGCCAGGCAAAGATTGGAAGAGGAAGAACACATTGCTGTATTATTTTGGTTATATGCGCTGAAATCCAATCTAAACTATTATTTTCAGGACTTAAACTGAAGCCTAACACATGAACTTTTTGAAAATAGCCTCCTTGATCGTGATCAGTCACTTGACTTTTTCATCGCTGATTCAAGCGCAGACCCATTTGTCGTTTGGAACTGAAATTCCGTTGAGTACCTTGACCGGTAATAGCAAAACTAAAGAAAAGGTGATCAACTGGATCGATGTCAATACAAGTCCTGATACCTGGTATAAGCAAAAAGATTTATTGATTTGTAAAGGACTCCCTATTGGAGTGATGCGATCTGAAAAAATGTATGAAAACTTTATTCTTCATGTAGAATGGCGACATATGGAGGCTGGTGGCAACTCGGGTGTATTCGTGTGGTGCGATGCCATCCCACAAGAGGGGACGCGTCTACCGGCAGGTGTAGAAGTACAGATGTTGGAATTGGATTGGGTCAATCAGAATTTTCAGAATGGAGCACCTGCGCCTATTGCTTACGTTCATGGGGAGTTATTTGGCGCAGGCGGCGTCAAGACAATCCCGGATAATCCGCGAGGTGAACGCAGCAAATCGATTGAAAACCGCGCAAAAGGAAAGGGCGAATGGAATACTTACGAAGTAATCTGCGTCGACGGCACTGTCAAGCTTTCAGTGAATGGTAAGTTCGTCAATGGAATAAGACAGTCTTCTTCCCGCAAAGGTTACCTTTGTCTGGAATCTGAGGGCGCAGAAATACAATTTCGTAATTTGAAAATAATCGAACTTCCCTAGTAGTGTATGCGCTGATCGGCTTTCAGTTGTTCGAATAGTTTGATTACCCCTGGCACCTGTACTGTTTCTTTCGCATAAGTCTCCAAGTCGAAATAGGCTACTTTTTCGATTTCTAGGCTAGGCTTAGGATCGATAGGTTGCTGGTAAAGAAAACAATCCTGCTCCATCATCAATTGCTGCTCGCCATAGGCCAATGCCTGGATATGGCAATAGAAGCTGATATCTTCGGGACGAAGAGTCACATTCAATTCTTCGGAAATCTCCCTTATCAGAGCTTGTAGTGAAGTCTCTCCTGCATCTATTTTGCCTCCCGGTAGGTACCAGGCCTGTTTATTCTTACTATACGCCAGTAATATACTGTCGCCTTGAATGACTACCAATCCCGCGGTATTCAGTTTCTTCATGTCTTGATGTTTAGTGTCCAAAAGTAACTATCTTTAGGTAAATCAAAAAATGAAATCCAAGTGTGCATAATTATTGACGTTTATAGTACATATGGCGGAGGCGAGTGCTCATCGGCAATAAAACTGATTAGTCTAATGAGCTTAAGTATAACATTGAAAACAAAAAATCAATCAATAAACCGATCCGCCAGCTGGCGGATCATGAAATAATTATATACGGATGAAAGCAACCTCTTATCTTGAAAGCGTTCGGAAACAATTTGAATATTACAAAAATTTAGCAGATCGCACGTTCCTGCAATTGACAACGGAACAGTTATTTTGGAAGTATAATGAAGAGAGTAATAGTATTGCAACGCTGGTCAGCCATCTTGCTGGGAATATGTTGTCCCGATGGACAGATTTTTTGAGCAGTGATGGCGAGAAGGAATGGCGGGACCGGGATGCCGAATTTGATGCATATAGATTTACAACACGAGAAGAATTGCTGGCGTATTGGGAGTCTGGATGGCGATGTCTTTTCGATGCTTTGGCCTCCGTCAACCCCGAAGATCTGGAGCGTATCATCTTCATCCGTCATCAGGGACATACCGTCACCGAGGCAATTAATCGACAATTGGCCCATTACCCCTATCACGTCGGGCAGATTGTGATGATCGGAAAGATGATGACTGATACGGCTTGGCAAAGCCTCTCTATTCCGCGAGGCGGCTCGCAAGAATATAATCAGGTGAAGTTTTCGACAGATAAACATCTCGAACATTTTACAGATGAGACATTGAAACCCAAGAAAACAGAATAGCTAACTATATTTGGTGTGGTTGTTGTATAGATTGGGTGATATTTAAAAGAAAATAAAGAGATGAAAAAAACGATCTTGTACGCACTAGCTTTCATATTGACCATCGGGATGACTATGTCATGCAGTTCCTATCACCATAGTCATGGCCGAGGAAATAATGGAGTGCCTCCAGGGCAGGCCAAAAAAGCGCATGGGAAAAAATCCGCTCGCGAGTATGCTCCCGGACAACAGAAGAAAAAAGGAAAAAAACATCATAAACATGAAGTTTGGGTGTACTAAGGTCCATCCATACTTCTTGGAAAATATGTGCATAACTGTACTTGATACTTCTATCAAGCCAGTACATTCGCTAATTCAAAGCGCTTGAGCCACCGGTTTAAAACCGCAGCTTCCTCATACTTTTCTTCGTCAGCAAAGGCGAACATTAGGTGTGCAATGTTGTCAATCATCAGCGTGTGCTCTGGAAAGTGACCATGTAGATCCCTGTAATCGGAGATAATATCGATGAGATAGATATGAATGTCATACTCTAAGTACTTTTGATGATGGTTATTGGATTCCTTGATCCATGATTTTTCCTTTCTAAAGCCTGACTGTATATGATCAATACAGGCATTTTCATATCTATTTCTGAAAAGTAGTAGTTCTTGTCTAAGCTCTTCCCTTGTCGACTGTAAATCGTCATAAACGTTATTGAGCCGTTGCTGAATTTCCGTTTCTTTTGATACAATAGGCATAGTACTTGGATTGTTATGGTGATAGATATTTTGCAATACAGATGCTATGTAGTTAGTAATAACCTATTTATCTCTCAATTGTTTGTAACAATTTAAAAAAGAGATTGAGCGATGGATAGGGGGGCTGTAGTAAGAGTAATTAAGCAATCGATTGCATGCAGATAATGTTAAATGTTCGTTAAAAATGACTGAATAGTTTGAAGAATATAGTTGTCGTGCTTATCTTTGTGGCTCATAATTTAGGTTAATAATTGGTTAGTAAAGGTCTTCAATCTCCCCGGTTGAAGACCTTTTTTTGAAAATGGGTATCGCCCCAACGATCGTTAGATGCATAGCGCTCACCTCTTATAGCTATTGATAGATTGTGGATCATGCATACTATTACAGCTCATAAAGCTCAATAGGTAGATTGTCCGGATCGTTGAAAAATACAAATTTCTTTCCTGTTAGCTCGTCAATACGAATGGACTCATGGATGATTTGATAGCTATCCAATTTTTCAATCTCCGCTTGGATATTTTCTACTAGAAAAGATAGATGGCGAAGTCCGCGCGCTTCAGGATTGCTTACCCGCTCTGGTGGTGCCGGAAAGGAGAAGAGTTCAATAGTATACACGCCATTCACAGCGAGATCCAGTTTATAAGATTGTCTCTCCGCTCTATAGGTCTCCTGCAGGATCTCCAGTCCTAAAATTTGCGTGTAGAAGTGTTTTGAAACGGTGTAATCACTGCATATGATAGCGACATGGTGCAATCTGGATAAGGTTAAGCTCATATTGTTAAATTAAGGTTCGTCACAATCTATCGTTTTGACTTTTATAAATAGGTCCTTGTAAGCATCCATATAATGCGGGCCATAGGTAGGTCTCGGGATACTTGCATTTACACAGTTCCACCAGCCGTAGTTGATGACTTCACCAAACGCTCTCTTATACCTTTCAGGAGAAGCAACACTTTCCTCATATCGTTTGTATAATCCTTGCGGGTCTGCATTCCGGTCCATCTGCTCCAAAGTCAACTGCTTATAGGCTTGTAACAAAGCAGCTCCACCTTTGGACAAAGGTATGGCGTAATTTGTTTGGCAATGTTCAGAAGCGGGAAATGTCAGTATCGATTCGGGGGTTATGTAGGCATTGAGGAATGCATTTTTAGCTTTGTACTCTTCATTCAGCGATAGGATAAGTGAATCCCGGAAAGTCGTGAATATCGGTTTATCAATGATCTTAAAGCCTTTGAGTACTCCCAGTTTGTGCAGATAGTCCGCATTTAACGATGCGAGCTGCTGCTTTGTGCTTGCAGGATTGTCCTGTGATGGATTTCCAGTGTCCAATAGCCAGCTCTCTCCATAGTAGAGCGTATGAGTGTCTCGAAGCTGTTGCTCGCTATATAGACGGGTGTTATACGTTCCTACGTATTCACACGTCTCATCGATGAATCGATAGCTCTTTTGCTGTGCAGTGGCAATTGAGAAGGAAATAAGGAATGTGCAGAAAAGTGATGAAATCAGCTTATTAATCTTCATATGGCGTATTTGTCTTCTTAAAGCTAATCAATTTTGTTATTTTCACACAAAAGTATTTTTTATGATTGGAAAAGAGAAAGATATCAATGGATATCGGTTAGAGATTTGTGCCAGTTCAGTGTCGTCAGCACGAGCCGCTCAGGATGGTGGCGCTAGTAGAGTGGAGCTTTGCCAGAATCTGGAGAATGGAGGGACTACTCCTTCACATGGACAGATTGTCAAAACCCGTGATTACCTGAATATCGGTATCCACGTATTGATCCGTCCTCGAGGAGGTGATTTCTTGTACAATTCGGATGAATTTGAAGAGATGATCGCTGATGTTGAGTATTGTAAAGCAGCAGATTGTGATGGTGTAGTGATCGGTATACTGGACAAAGATGGTGAGGTGGATATGGAGCGGATGCAGATTCTTGTGGAAAAGGCCAGACCGCTGACGGTAGTTTTCCATCGTGCATTTGATAAATGTAAAGATCCGAGGAAGAGTCTGGAAGATATCATTGCATTGGGCTGTGATCGTATTTTGACCTCGGGTCAAGGAAACTCCGCTTGGGAAGGACGTCAATTGCTGAAAGAGCTAGTGATACAAGCTAAGGGACGTATCGAGATCATGCCTGGAGGAGGTGTGACGGAGGATAATATACAGGAGATCCTAGGGACAGTCGGTGTCAAGACTATACACAGCTCCGCAAAAATAGATGTACCAAGTGCTATGGAGTATAGAAGTGAGTTGGTGCGGGGGATGGATGAAGGGACGGTAGTATCATCCACAAAAAAAGTCCACCATATGGTAGACATCTTAAAAAACCTTTAAAGTTGCAAGTGCAACTTTAAAGGAAAAAATAAAAAATATCTTAGTTATTTCGCTTCTGCAGCTAACTGATTTAAGATAGTGTCATTCTTAGTGATTTGACTCTTTTTAGGCATTTGTGATTTTGAACCTAATTCAATATTACGGCCTAATTTTAAAAACTGTACTTCTACGCGTGAAACAGTTTTATTTCTTCTATCTTTTCTTTTTAAACGTGTAACTCCCATTTTGTTAAATCTTTTTGCTGTCAATAAAACGAGGTCGGAAGCGGATTCGAACCGCTGTGGGAGGTTTTGCAGACCTCTGCCTAGCCACTCGGCCATCCGACCTTTCTGTTTGTTTATCCCTCGAAGGGAACGCAAAATTAAAACTATTATTTGATATATGAAAGGATTGGCCAAACAAAATTTTAAAATAAAGTATTTGTGGTTGCTTTAGCGGAGAAAAGATGGATTTGGCTTGGAATAATAGGTTTGTTAAATTGATTTAACATATTTTGAAGTGCCTTGTAATGAGATTATTACTGTGAATTTTCGTGTATGTTTTTCTTTTTGGTCTCAAACTTGCTATACAGTATGTGTCTAAAAATAGACACTAAAAAATTAAAGAAAATTGATATGAAAAAGATTTTACTTTCATTAGGAGCAGCATTTCTTTTAGCTGCGGGAGCACAAGCTCAAGTTAGTTATGGTGTCAAGGCGGGTTTGAACTTGCCGAAAATGACAGTTTCGGGTGGGGGAGCATCAGCTTCTACTAGCACGTCAACCAACTTTTACTTGACAGGATTTGCCGATCTTCCGGTTGCACCTAGCTTCTCTATTCAACCAGGCCTTTCTCTACAGGGTAAAGGAGGAAAAGTTGAATGGACTGATAACATCGAATCTAAAACAGATTTAATGTATTTGGAGGTTCCCGTAAATGCAGTTTATTACATTCCTGCAGGGGCAGGTGATGTATTTATTGGGGCTGGTCCATATGCTGCTTACGGTATCTCGGGTAAAACTAAAACAGGTGATGTAAAAAATGATGTAGAGTGGGGCGATGATGGTTTGAAAAGATTTGATGCGGGTATCAATACAATGCTAGGTTATAAACTAGCTAATGGATTCCTGCTGAATGCTGGTTACAGCTTTGGGTTGGTAGATATGTCGGGTTCTGACGGTAATGGATCTGTCAAAAACAATGTATTGTCTTTTGGAGTTGGTTTCCAATTCTAATCACAATCAATAACTTTTACAATGGCCTCTCGTATCTTACGAGGGGCTTTTTTATATAAGTATGAACTGGCTACAATAGTTGTTCTATATCATGCTCCTTTTAGGTTCTTCAATCCGTTATGGGAGATCGCCTTACCATGTGTTCGCTCCTTGTTCCGAACGTAGCGAACAAATACCCAAGTACTCCCCGAAGCCATCCTGAATAATTGCCTTGAGATTTAGTGAATTAGCATATAGAAGGCATTTTTAATGCGTGACTATTCCAAAAACATTCTTAATTTGAAATTGTTAACAAGTTGTAATCTAAATAATATGCAAAAATTTTTGACATTACCTTTCTATGTAAAGCTCGCTTGCATCCTGATCAGCATCATTGCGCTCGGATATTTGGCCAAGATCGGCGATACGATTATTGTACCGCTTGTACTGGGACTTCTTTTTGCGATGTTGCTCGTTCCACTCAGTAATTTTTTGGAGAAGCGGTTGAAGCTGCCACGTTCACTGGCAGGCATGCTTTGTGTATTATTATTTTTTGGCGGACTGGTAACCGGGCTTTACTTGCTTGCTTCCCAGCTGACGATGCTAAAAGATGATTGGCCGGCATTTAAAGATCAAATCCTAAGCGGCGCGGAGTCCATACAACATTGGTTAAACAGTCAATTTGGAATCAAATATAATGAGCAACTGGATCTCCTTAATAAAACGGCTTCTAAATCAGTGGATTCAGGCACGATTATATTGGGTACAGCACTACTTTCCTTATCTACTACGGCCATTTTTCTGGTCTTTACGTTTTTGTATACATTTTTTATTTTGATCTATCGCCGTCATATTATGCGATTCATGTTGTTGCTCAATGCGCAACAGCATCATTCTGTAGTATTAGAAATTGCAGCTGAAGTGCAATATGTTGTCAAGCGTTATTTAGTGGGGTTGCTGCTACAAATGCTGTTGGTGACTACATTGGTCTATATTGCATTGGCAATAATAGGGGTCAAATACAGTTTATTACTTGCGATTATTACAGGCGTATTCAATGTGCTGCCTTATATCGGTATCTTTTCGTCGATGTTTATCGTCGCGCTGATTACATTTGCAACCTCGTCATTTACACACGTGTTGTTTGTCATAGGTACGATGAGTGGTATTCATTTGATTGACAGCAATGTGATCGTACCCAAGGTTGTGGGCTCGAAGGTCAAGATCAATTCCCTGTTTGCGATGATGGCTATTATTGTAGGTGAGCTCATCTGGGGCATATCCGGAATGTTTTTAGCCATTCCTTTGCTAGCTATTATGAAGATCATTATGGATCGGATCTCCGAACTTAAAGCCTGGGGCTTTTTATTAGGTGAAGAGGAGAGTGACAAGAAATCTGATGATAAATTGCTTAAGGTGCTGTCTGATAGAAAGTAAGATAAATGTTGAATATAATAATTTTGTTATAGCGAAAAAATAAAGCGCATAAGCCTTGGTTTTGCTTGAATTAAAGCCTAGTTTTGCGCCATCTTAAAACAAAATTATTATATAACATGAAGAAAATTTTACTTACAATCGTAGCCGTAGCAGGTTTAACAGCAGCTTCCCAAGCACAAGAGTTTGGTTTTGAAAAAGGTAATTTTATCGTAGAAGGTAACTTTACATCTTCTAACGTTAACGATAAAGCTACTAAAGAGAAAACTTCTGCGTTCATCTTTAACCCTAAAGCTGGTTACTTCGTTACAGACAAAATTGCTGTAGGAGTACAGTTGGGTTTTGGTCAAGGTAAAGAAACTACTTATTTAGCTGACGTGAAAAAGGTAGAAACTGATAAAGCATTTACAGTTGGAGCATTCGGACGTTACTATTTCCTAGAAGTAGGGTCACGTTTCAAAACCTATACTGAAGTAGGTGTAGCTTACGCTAACGAAAACCTTGGAGAGGTAAAAGTAGGAGACAAGACTACTGATGCTACAAAATTCAATGGTTTCGGTGCTAATGCTGGTATTGGTGCTAACTTCTTTTTGACAGAGAAGATTGCAGTTAACTTCGCATTCGCTGACGTGATCTCTTACGGTTCACGTAAAGCAGATGTAGATGGAGCAAAAGCTACTACAGAATTCAACACAAATGTTAACGTATTCAATAACTTCTTTGAAACAGCTAAATTTGGTTTGACTTTCAAGTTCTAATCTAATTTGCAGACAAGCATGGAAAGCGTGAGGGATATCCCTTACGCTTTTTTTGTTTGTATAGTATTCCCATTTCAGCATAGACGCCCACATTGTCAACCTTTATGCAATACGTTGTCTCTTTATCTTCGTCACTCTGAGATTTACTCGGAGTCTCTATGTTTCATGGCACAGGTATGCGTACTGTTGCTGACCAGCATGACGACGACATTGCAGTGATAAGCATAGTTTCTTCATTTGTCATCACTCTGAGATTTACTCGGAGTCTCTATGTTTCATGCACAGGTGTGCGTACTGCTACTGACCAGCATGACATAGGTATTGCAATAATAAGCACAGTTTCTTCATCTGTCATCACTCCGAGATCTGCTCAGAGTCTCTATGTTTCATGTATAGGTGTGCGTACTGCTACTGACCAGTACTGATGGCAGTATAATAGATTATTACTCAATACACAAAAGAAAAGGGCCTCTGATTTTCATCAAAAGCCCTTTCTGTGTCTTTCACTAATTGAAATCTATCACACTTTGATTTCAACTTCAACGCCTGAAGGCAATTCAAGTTTCATCAATGCGTCAACAGTTTTAGAGTTAGAAGAGTAGATATCTAACAATCTTTTGTAAGCACACAATTGGAATTGCTCACGTGCTTTTTTGTTAACGTGTGGTGAACGTAAAACGGTGTAGATTTTTTTCTCAGTAGGCAATGGAATAGGACCACTAACAACTGCACCTGTAGGTTTTACTGTTTTTACGATTTTCTCAGCTGATTTGTCAACTAAATTGTAATCGTAAGATTTCAATTTGATTCTGATTCTTTGGCTCATTTTATATATTTGTTTAAATGACCACCTATTAGAGCTATTAGTAATAGGCGGTCGGTTTATTTTTGAGAAACGTTAATTAACTAACCTTTCCTTTAGCTTTTGCAACGACGTCATCTTGGACGTTACGTGGAGCTTCAGCGTAGTGGTCAAATTCCATAGTCGAAGTTGCACGTCCTGAAGTAATCGTACGCAACTGTGTCACATAACCAAACATTTCAGAAAGTGGAACCAATGCTTTAATGACCTGTGCGCCATTACGGGTATCAAGGCCTTGCATCAAACCACGACGACGGTTTAAGTCTCCCATGACGTCACCCATATTTTCTTCTGGTGTTAGAACCTCTATTTTCATAATTGGTTCCATTAACACTGGAGAACATTTTGGTAATGCCTCACGGTATGCCGTACGAGCGGCCAATTCAAATGATAATGAATCTGAATCGACTGCGTGGAAGGAACCATCAATCAAACGAACTTTCATTCCAGATAGTGGGAAACCTGCCAATACACCATTTTTCATCGAGGTTTCAAATCCTTTTTGAACAGAAGGGATGTATTCTTTAGGGATCGATCCACCAGTGATTTCATTTACGAACTGAAGCGGAGATTTTGAAAGATCATAATCTGCATCAGCTGGCGAAATAACAACTTTGATGTCCGCAAATTTACCACGACCACCTGATTGCTTTTTGTAAACTTCACGGTGCTCACAGCCTCCAGTGATAGATTCTTTATAGGCTACTTGAGGAGCTCCCTGATTTACTTCAACTTTGAATTCACGTTTTAAACGATCGATCAAGATTTCTAGGTGAAGCTCACCCATACCTGAGATAACTGTCTGACCAGTCTCTTCATCAGATTTTACAACAAATGTAGGATCTTCTTCCGCTAATTTTCCTAGTCCAATACCCAATCTATCCACGTCAGCCTGAGTTTTAGGCTCAATAGCCAAACCGATAACCGGCTCTGGGAAGTTCATCGATTCAAGGACAATAGGGTGTTTCTCATCACAAAGTGTATCACCAGTCTTGATGTCTTTGAAACCAACAACAGCGCCGATATCACCTGCCTCGATGAAAGGGATAGGGTTTTGCTTGTTAGCATGCATCTGGAAGATACGAGAGATACGCTCTTTGTTTCCAGAACGAGTATTTAATACATAAGAACCCGCATCTAACTTACCAGAGTAAGCACGGATAAAACATAGACGACCTACGAATGGGTCAGTTGCAATTTTAAATCCTAATGCAGCAAAAGGCTCATTAACATCTGGTTTACGCAAAATCTCTGCACCTGTATCAGGATGAGTACCAACTACACCTTCTGAATCCATAGGCGAAGGCAATAATTCCATTACCAAATCCAACATTGTTTGAACACCTTTGTTTTTGAAAGATGAACCACATACCATTGGAACGATAGAGTTATCCAATACCGCTTTACGAAGAGCATCTAAAATTTCGCGCTCAGTCAAAGAGTTGGGATCATCAAAGAATTTCTCCATCAACGACTCATCATACCCAGCTACTGCTTCCAATAACTTTTCGCGGTATTCCGAAACTTCTTCCAACATATCCTCAGGGATAGGTACTTCAGTAAAGGTCATTCCCTTGTCGTGCTCATTCCAAACGATACCACGGTTGTTGATTAAGTCAACAACACCAGTAAATGTATCTTCAGCTCCGATAGGTAATTGTAAAGCAACTGCTTCAGAACCTAACATTGATTTTACTTGACCAACAACTTTTAAGAAGTCAGCGCCTGAACGGTCCATTTTATTTACGAAACCGATACGTGGGACTGCGTAGTTATCCGCCAATCTCCAGTTGGTCTCTGATTGTGGCTCAACACCATCAACTGCTGAGAATAAAAATACCAATCCATCTAATACACGTAATGAACGATTTACCTCAACCGTGAAATCCACGTGTCCAGGAGTATCAATTACGTTGACGTTGTATTTATTGCCACGGTAGTTCCAGAATACTGTTGTAGCAGCTGAAGTAATGGTAATACCACGCTCTGCTTCCTGCTCCATCCAGTCCATTGTAGAAGCACCTTCGTGCACTTCTCCAATTTTATGATTTACACCAGAGTAGAAAAGGATACGCTCCGTAGTTGTTGTCTTACCAGCATCGATGTGGGCGGCGATACCGATATTTCTAGTAAATTTTAAATCTCTTGCCATATAATTTTTATACACTTAGTTCAGTATGAACTCTGTTTTTTTGATTTTAAATAAGTACACCGACTTAGCAAATAGCAGAATGCTATCTTCCAAAGTCGGTGTATCCATATTTTTTGAATCCTTCAAAATTAAAATCTGAAGTGTGAGAACGCTTTGTTGGCTTCAGCCATTTTGTGCGTATCCTCTTTTTTCTTAACAGCAGCACCTTCACCTTTAGAAGCTGAAATGATCTCTCCTGCTAATTTTTCGAACATCGTCTTTTCGCCACGTTTGCGTGAATATGAAATTAACCATTTCATACCTAAAGCAATTTTACGCTCTGGACGTACTTCCATAGGAACTTGGAAGTTAGCTCCACCTACACGACGAGATTTAACCTCGACAGCAGGCATTACGTTGTTTAAAGCTTTTTTCCAAGTCTCTAAACCACTTTCGCTAGTTTTTTGTTCTACTAATTCTACTGCTTTGTAAAAGATATCGTATGCGATAGATTTTTTACCGTCATACATCATGTTGTTTACAAAACGTGTTACCTGAACGTCATTAAACTTTGGATCAGGTAGAATGATTCTCTTTTTTGGTTTTGATTTTCTCATTTCTCTTTCCTCCGTTTAATTATTTCTTTTTACCTTTTGCAGGAGCTGCAGCTGCTTGTCCTGGTTTAGGGCGTTTAGTTCCGTATTTAGAACGACGTTGGTTACGACCTGCTACACCTGAAGTATCTAATGCACCACGGATAATGTGGTAACGCACACCTGGTAAATCCTTAACACGACCACCACGGATCAATACGATCGAGTGCTCTTGTAAGTTGTGACCTTCTCCAGGGATGTAAGCGTTGACCTCTTTACCGTTTGTTAAACGTACACGAGCTACTTTACGCATTGCTGAGTTTGGTTTTTTAGGGGTAGTAGTGTATACACGTGTACACACACCTCTTCGCTGTGGACAGCTGTCCAACGCTGGTGACTTACTCTTGTCAACCAGAGCTACTCTACCTTTTCTAACTAGTTGTTGAATAGTAGGCATTTACCTGTTTTTGATTATAAAATTTATTAAAAATAATTTTTTAAAGTCCGCAAAGATACTGATTCCGTTTTGAATATGAAACAGTTAGCGGACAAAATTTTACTTATTTTTTTGCCAACCTGTTGCTGGTACGCTAGCGGCCTTGCTCAATCGTGGTTCGACTTTCTAACGATAACGGTGATTGGTATGATGTGTTGTTTTTTAGACAGGTATATAATGGCTATGTGTTTTGAATGAAGTGCTGTTACCTGTTTATGGGTAATTTTCAAATTCTTATGTTTTTTTGAAGCCTGTTGGCGGGTTTTGGCAATACATTTGTAATAGTGCAATGAATATTTTTTTACTAAAACAATTGATGATATGAAAATGAAAATGATGTATGCCATGGTATTGGCTTTTGTAATGGTTGCATTCGTAGGGTGTTCGGATGACAAAGATGATACTACACCAACTGGAGGAAGTATTGATGCAGCGGTAGGTACTTATAAAGGTAAGATTCAAATTACTGGCGCGAACGATTTATTTGACCAGTCCGTAACAGTCACTAAGGTGTCCAATGATCGGGTAAAAGTTTCTTTTAACAACAAATCGCTAAATGTTGCGGACAGAGAATTTAATGTGACGAACCAAGGTGGAATGTTCATTCAAGGCGCTGTTGGTGCTACAGGTGGATCATTTCTATTTGATATTAAGGAGAAGAGCTTGCTTACTCAATTCACTGCTATGGCTGCTGGTGAACGATTGGTTACTTTTACTGGTGATAAACAATAGGTTTTTGTTATTCAATATAAAAAGCCGTATTGACCTTAATCAGTACGGCTTTTTTTATGATGTACCTCCTATATTACTTTTGTATATTCATCGGCATATTATTGAGGTTAACTTACGACAACAATGTAAAATCAATCTGCCGCTTATCCATATCTACTTTTTTGACCAAAATCTGGACTTCGCCTCCCAATTGAAATTTCTTTTTCTTCCGCTGGCCAATAATCGCATAATTCTTTTCGTCGAGTACATAGAAATCGTCCGTGATGTCACGTAGACGTACCAATCCTTCGCACTTGTTGGACTCGATCTCCACGTACATGCCCCATTCGGTTACCCCAGATACGATCCCTGTATATTCAATTCCAATTTGATCTTGCAGGAATTCGGCCTGTTTGTATTTGATGGATGCACGCTCCGCTTCGGCAGCTTTCTTTTCCATTTGGGAGGTGTGTTCGCTCATCTTTTCGTAATGCTCCGCATTGACATTGCTGCCGCCATCCAGGTAGAATTGGAGGAGTCTGTGGACCATTACATCCGGATATCGCCTGATCGGAGAGGTGAAGTGGGTGTAGTAATCAAATGCCAGACCGTAGTGGCTGGTGTTTTTGGTGGTGTATACAGCCTTGGCCATGGAGCGGACCGCAAGTGAAGTCAGCAGGTTCTGCTCTTTACTGCCTTCAATCTTGGTCATTAAAGCATTCAATGATTTTGCCGTCTCTTTGTCGGATCGGATGCTCAGTTTGTGGCCGAATCTGGAAGCGAACTGCGAAAAGGTCAATAGCGTCTCGGGATTAGGGAGATCGTGGAAACGATACACAAAGGTAAGCTTGTTCTTCCCTTTGCCTTTCTTTCCGATAAACTCGGCCACTTTCCGATTAGCCAATAGCATAAAGTCTTCGATCAGCTTATGAGCGTCTTTACGGACTTTGGTATACACACCTGTTGGTTTTCCATTTTCATCCAGCGTGAATTTGACTTCTTCACTTTCAAAGGCGATGGCTCCATTCTTAAATTTACGTTCACGCAAGATGTAGGCAAGTTCATTCAGCTTTAATATTTCTTCGGAAAATTCACCGTTCTTGTTTTCGATGACTTCCTGTGCTTCTTCGTACGAGAATCTTCGATCTGAATGTATGATGGTCCTGCCAAACCATTCGTTGTGAATATTGGCATTGCTGTCAATTTCAAATACAGCTGAGAAGCATAGTCTGTCTTCATTCGGTCTTAAGGAACAGAGATCGTTAGAGAGTCGCTCAGGGAGCATGGGTATCACACGGTCTACTAGGTACACAGAAGTCGCGCGATCGAAGGCCTCTTTATCCAGAAGCGTATCCGGCTGGACAAAGTGGCTCACATCTGCAATGTGTACACCGACCTCATAATTGCCATTTGATAATTGTTGAAACGAGATGGCATCGTCAAAATCTTTGGCATCTGCGGGGTCGATCGTGAACGTGAGAATATTTCTGAAATCTCTTCGCTTTTTGATCTCCGCGGGATCTATCTCTCCGGAGATGGAGTTTGCTTCTTTTTCAACATCAGGAGGGAAGGAAAGTGGAAACCCGAAGTCTGCCAATATGGCATTCATCTCTGTGTTGTTCTCTCCCTTTTTGCCGAGGACATTCTTGACGCTGCCCACTGGATTTTTGCTCCCTTTGGGCCAGTCGATAATCGATACCACTGCCTTCTCTCCATCCTTGGCTCCGTTGAGATTGTCCAATGGGATGAAGATATCGTTGAGCATCTTTCGGTCGTCGGCTATAAAGAATGCAAAGTTTTGAGAGAGGTTGATGATGCCTGTGAAATCTGTCTTGGCACGCTGGATAATTTCGACGACCTCGCCTTCTTTTTTGCGGCCTTTTCTTTTCTCGTAGGTGTGTACTTTTACAATGTCACCATGGAGTGCCTGTCTTAGTTTTCGGGGGGCAATGTAGATGTCGTTTTCGAGGTCGTCCTCAGGGATGATATATGCTGATCCGTCGGCTGTCATATCAACCTTTCCGGTGATGTAGACCTTGATCTGTCGGAGTTGAAATTTACCTTTGGTGACTTCTGCGAAAGGACTGTTTTTGGGGTCGGCAGTGAGGACGTCGGCAATGGCCATTTTGGCGTCTGTATCTACCACATTAAGTTTGGCCGCGACCTGTTTATAGTTGAGCGGTTTGTTCCCTGATTTTTCGAAGATGTCAACGATCAATTGGGTGAGTACCTCTTTGTATGGGTTTTCTTTTTTTGTTCTCATGTATTTTCTAATTATCTCAATCTGCAGATCTCGTCTTCCGGGAAGGGGAGGGGAGATGTGTGATTTTGTCCTGTGGAGCAGGTCTTGTATTATCCTGTCCAACCTACTTCGAATGTACGGATTTTTTTTGAACCTGATCGTAAAGCCAGCCGATTAGTTACCCCGGGAAGGAGAAGTTATCTTGATGAAAATGTATTCTTTATTTTAGCTTGTTTAAATATCTGATTTTTATATTTTTAATATCATTTATGCTAAATTTTTAAACGACTAGAAGTGCGTTTGTGGGGGGTAGGGGTAGTTTGGTTCTTTTTGATAGTCATTTGCTAAATATTTATATTTAAGTAATTGTATATGTGTTTTTGTTTATGTACTATATATAAATGCGATATGATTGTTTTGATAAAATTTAGCTTTATTTAAAAATTGATTTTTAGCTTCACTTTTGCAATAAAAAAACGCTAGACCACCCTATAAATATAAGGTGAACTAGCGCAAGCCCAGTATGTGAAATTTAAGCGATTATTCTGCTGCTGAGTGGCATTTGCTACATAGACCTACCGCATTAACGGCAACTTCATGGAGCTTGAAATTGGCTGGTAAATTGATCTTGGGTATGGATATCTCTTCGAGACAATATACACTATTGCAGACCGAACAAATGAAATGAACGTGTTGGTCGTGATGGTCATGCGCAGAACATCGTGTTGAACAGATCGCATATGTCGCGGTTCCGTTCAGGTCAAATATTTTGTGAAGTATACCCTTCTCTTCAAAGTTGGCGAGTATACGATAGAGGGTGACACGATCCACCTCAGTCCCTACTATCTTCTCTAGATCGGGCTGTGAAATGGCAGATGTCTTGCTCGAGATAATGTCCAAAACACGTAGTCTAGGCTGGGTCACTTTGAGCTTATTCTGTCTCAATAGATTGGTGAACGCTATTTCCTGCTCGCTGGTTTTCTTTGGATTTTCAGTCGCTTTCATAGTACAAATTTAGGTAAACTTTAAGGCATAAAAAAACCGAAAACATCTGGGGTGAATCTCCACTATGTTTTCGGTTTTTTTATGACTGTATAGTTACGATTGCCTGCTGGGTTGTCTTCTTTTTAACGAAGAATAGCCGGCAGATAAGATCCGTTTTTAATGGATTATTTGGCTGCAGCTTTAGCGTGATCTGCTAGGAATTGAGCAAGTCCGCTATCCGTCAATGGGTGTTTAAGCAACGAGACAATAGCCGATAATGGACCAGTCATGACGTCTGCACCTATCTTAGCACATCCCAAAATATGAGCACTGTGACGGACTGATGCAGCTAGGATTTGCGTCTGGAATCCGTAGTTGTCATAGATCAATCTGATGTCCTCGATCAGGGCTAGACCATCTGTCGAAATGTCATCTAGACGTCCGATGAAAGGCGATACGTAGGTAGCTCCAGCTTTAGCTGCCAATAAAGCCTGGCCTGCTGAAAATACCAATGTACAGTTCGTCTTGATGCCTTTTTTGCTGAAATATTTGATTGCTTTGATGCCATCTTTGATCATCGGAACCTTCACCACAATCTTGCTGTCCAGTGCCGCAAGTGCTTCACCTTCTTTGATCATCGTCTCAAAATCCGTTGAAATGACCTCTGCGCTCACATCTCCATCGACGATAGCACAGATTGCTTTGTAGTGGTTGATGACGTTTTCTTCTCCACTGATGCCTTCTTTTGCCATCAAACTTGGATTCGTAGTTACACCATCCAATACGCCTAAGTCCTGTGCTTCTTTGATTTGATCGAGATTAGCGGTGTCAATAAAAAATTTCATGATGTATTAAATTGATTGTTAATTGTTTGAAAAATCTAATTCTGCTGCAAAGGTAATTATTATATTGTATACTCCCCGATGAAATTGAATATTGAAGGATTTTCAAACTTTTGCGATACTTTTCTGTATTAAATGTAACGAATCTTCCTCAAAGGAGTCATTTTGCTAGAATAACACTATTTTTATTTTAAATCTTTTCCATGCAGCTGTTCAGGTCACTTCAATATCCCAATTTCAGATTACACGTCTTCGGACAATCAATCTCACTCTTGGGGACCTGGATGCAACGAGTGGCCATCAGCTGGTTAGTATACAGACTTACGGATTCTGTCTTTATACTCGGATTGGTGACGTTCATTTCCCTGTCTCCTTCGTTGTTTTTCTCCCCGTTTATCGGCAGTTTCGTTGATAAGCATAAGAAATATAAACTGGTCTTCATCACCCAGATCGGATTGATGATACAGGCAGGATTGCTCACCTTATTGGTGTATATGAAGTGGGAATCTGTACTATGGTTGAGTATCCTGGGCTTTTTGCAGGGGGTGATCAACGCCTATGATGTCTTGGGACGACAGTCTTTAATGGTATTATTAGTGGATCAGAAAAAAGATTTACCCAATGCCATCGCACTTAATTCTTCTGTATTTAATGCTGCCCGAATGGTGGGGCCTGCTATAGGCGGATTTTTGCTAAGTGAATATGGTGAATTGGTCTGTTTTGGCTTGAATTTCCTGAGTTTTATTCCTGTAATTGGGATGCTTTTATTAATGAAGGTGGAAGAGAAGGAGTCTCTCCGGACCAAAGAAAGTACATGGAGAGGATTGGTTGAGGGATTTAACTACCTACGGCATTCCCCCCATATTTCATCGTTGATCATCCTGCTATCGCTCTCCAGCGCCTTTGTCATTCCGTACACTTCTCTGCTTCCGGCTATCGCTAAAGATATGTTTTCTGGCGATGCAGATACCTTCTCATGGTTTGAAAGTGCTGCAGGACTTGGAGCTATGTTGGGTGCCATTAATATGGCACGGCTCAGATCAGGCTCCAATCTGCGATATGGAGTCCTATTTTCGGCCTTTGCAATGGGAGTGGGGCTCATCTTTTTAGCGGGCTCTAAGATGCTCATCTTTGCATTGATATATACGATGGTGATCTCCTTTGCAATGATGGTACAAAACTCGAGTATCAATACGTATATACAGACACACGCTATTCCCGCATATCGCGCCCGCGCTATTAGCTACTACGTGATGGCCTTTCAAGGGATATTTCCAATAGGTAGTCTTTTAGTGGGCGGTATCGCTGAATACATTGGATTGAGAAGTACGCTGTACGTGATGGGCGCAGCTGGACTACTCGTCTCGATAGCATACTATACTTACCTACGCTTGCATATACACCGCCGCCTATTCAAATTTAATTTTTACGAACGGGACGAGTCCGGAGCTTAATTGTACACTTCTTGTAATCGATGACAGCTCCATACCGGGTCAGGATATCTCCGCCTAGTACACCGATGACTGGAGGCAACTCCATCTGTTCATACGCATAGTTGATGGAGCTTAGGTCCAGTACAGCAACGTCTATCTTTTTGGTGTGCCAACTAGCTATCTTGATCTTCGGTAGATGTAGAATAAAGCTTTCCATAGAGTTAGTACCTAGGCCGGTAGAAAGAATGTCTGTACTTTGAAGGTCGTGCTCTGCAAGCCCTGAATTCATGACTGTAGTCTTGTCCAAAACCGTCTTTGATGCACCAGTATCGAGAACCATCTTGAAGGGTTGGTCAAATATTTCTACATCGATGATAATATGGTAGCCATCGCCCTGAAGGTTCAATAGCGTAAAGGGTATAGTGGTCATAAGTGATTATGAAATCCTATTTCTGTAATGGTACGTCTGGAAACTGCAGCTTTCAATATAGCTATGAAAGCTGCAGGATATGTGATTAAAGCGCCTTGATCTCTGTTAGGACATTGTTCATAGTGCGTACAGCGGCAGCACTGGCGTTTAGTTTCTCTTGTTCTTCAGCTGTCAATTGCATGGGAACTATATGCTGCCATCCATTCTTATTAATGACTACAGGTACACCAAGGTTGATATCTTGTTGGCCAAATTCCCCCTCTAGATATACGGAGGCCGTGAAGAGTTTGTTTTGATCTCGGACAATGCTTTCGACTACCGCCGCTGTAGCAGCGCCGGGGGCATACCAAGCTGATGTGCCGATCAATGCCGTTAATGTCGCACCGCCGACCATGGTTTTTTGGACGATATCATCTTGTTCTTCAGGACTCAAAAACTGCGATACAGGCAGACTATTCCAAGTAGCATGTCCGATCAATGGAATCATAGTCGTATCACCATGACCTCCAATGACAATGGCATTCAGATCAGCTGGTGATGCATTCAACTTCTGACTTAATTGATATTTGAATCTCGCAGAATCCAGCGTGCCCCCCATTCCAATAATTCTGTTCTTAGGAAGTCCACTCGCTTTCAATGCTAAGTAGGTCATCGTGTCCATGGGATTAGATACAATGACGATAATGACATCTGGTGAATATTTAACAAGGTTTTCTACGACCGATTTTACAATATTGGCATTGGTGCCGATCAGTTCTTCTCGTGTCATACCTGGTTTACGCGGGATCCCAGATGTGATGACAGCGACAGTAGATCCTGATGTTTGTTGGTAATCATTGGTTACCCCTTTGATTTTAGCATCAAACCCCAATAGGGCAGCGGTCTGCGAGATATCTTGAGCTTTGCCTTCGGCAAACCCTTCTTTTATATCCAGCAATACGATTTCTTCCGCAACACTTCTTCTGACGAGATTATCTGCTGTAGTAGCACCAACGGCTCCAGCACCTACGACTGTTATTTTCATCTGCTTTGTTTTAGTTGTTCAATTGTTGACGAGAGCTCGTGTAATTGATATTTTATACTACGTATCAAAATCACGTACAGCTCGGTTTCATCTGCTTTATCTCGAACTACCCGGCTACATAAACCGCTGTAGTTAATTTAAATTTGATCATTCAGTATATTGTAAATATAACCAATAATTATCCTAAAAGGGAATGATTTTAAAAATATAACCGCGTTTCAAATGTATATTCCATGTGGAACATTAGAAAGGATAACCGATTGCTAAGTTGAACATAAGGTTATTCTTTCTCCAGGTTTTGCTTCCAAAATCAATATCTTTAAACACCCATCGCTCTCCTTTGGGGAGGTAAGGGACGCGGAACGGAATGGCAAAATCAGTTCTTAAGATTAAAAAGGTGAAGTCAAATCGTAAACCTGCACCCCCGCCTACCGCGAGTTCATTGATGAAATTTTTTGAAAATTTGGCGCCCGGCTTATCCGGATCTTCATTTTGAAGCCACACATTACCAGCATCAATAAATGCTGCCCAATGGACAATACTGGCTAGTTTTGCACGATATTCAGTATTGAGTTCCAGTTTAAGATCACCGGTCTGATCGGCAAAGAAATTGTCCTGTCCAATGTTCTGTGGTCGATTGCTACCGGGGCCGATACCCCTAGCTCTAAAGGCTCTCAAGCTATTGGGGCCACCTACATAGTATTGTTTGAGATAGGGGAGCGAATTCGAATTGCCATACGAATGACTCCACCCGATTCCGATACGGGAGGCTAGTTGTGATGTTTCAGAGAGTTTGAGGTAGTGACGTGCATCTGCTTGAATTTTGATATATTGAGAGTAGTAGGCATTTAAGATCTTATGCCGCTTTCCTTCTGCGTAGTTCGCCCCTTGTATCAGTCCAAGAACATTGCCTGACAGATCAAGTCCACCCTTGAAATAAAAGGTGTTTTTGAGAGCAGTGTTCATTGTATTGGTGTAGGTGTAGTTATATACCGGACCAAAAGAGAACTGAGGGTCAACGATATGCCGTAGCGCAGGTACCGTATCCATCTGCGCCTGGTATTCAGGGGAGATATTCTTAGGTTGTACGTACGCGATCTCCAATAGGCTTAATTCATGCTGTTTTTCGTCGGTCTCTTTCCATGCGTAGCCATAGTCGAAACTAATGGAATTAAGCCGGTAGGCTGACTTTCGGTTTAGAAATTCGTAGCCCGCCTTAAAATAGGTCTTGGGGATATATTTGCGTGTTCCCGACCATTTGAAAGGGGTGAGTATTCTAGGAAAGCTGAGCGTAAGCTGTGCTCCATAGCGATAGTAGCTGGAATTGAGATTGACGCTTCCTCCTGTCTGCGTCTCATATCCACCAAATACATTCAGCGATAGCTGCTCTGCACCTTTGAATGCATTGCGCATCGTCCATGTGACGTTCGCTTCTGAACCGTTATATACGGATGCCATTTTTCCCAATAGCTCCAATCGTAATGATTTCTTGGGAAGAGGGGTCAGGTAATAATAGACATCTAATGTATTCGCAGAGTCCTTAGATGGAACAAAATTATTTTTTACAAACTTAAAGCTGTTTAGATTGACTAGATGGTTGATCGTTAGATTGTGGTCATGACGATTGTATTTGTCTCCACGTTTGAAAAAAATATGGTTTGTAATGACCGGTTTGCGAAATGTGTTTTTACGGTCAATGACGTAATAGTTGTCGCGGAATAGCTCAGCATTACGAGGTTTAGTCTGCTGATAGCCTTCATTACCCAGCTGATAGTTTGGATAGATGTAGATATCGCCGATCTGTTGAGGGTTTTTAGCCTGGGATGGTGTTTCTGGCTTCAAGATGACATACATGTTGACTTTATGGTCGCCAATAGAGCTATCCACTTCCACCAAAATATGCTCCGGATTAAAATAATAGTATCCTTTATTTTTTAGATCATTGTCAATACGATCCCGCTCGTTGAGAATAACATCTAAGTTGTAATTTTTACCGACAGTCAACAATGACTGATCTCGAGTAGCCATGATATCCTTGCCGATCTGCGTCGTACTGTCGATATCAAATCTGACTGATTTGATCTTATAAATCAGATTAGGCGTAGCCGTATAGGTGACGGTGGCCTCCTTGTTGGCTATGGTGGTATCTGAGGTTACTTCTGCATTGAAGAATCCATAGTTTTCCAATCTATTCCGGACAAGATTCTCATTATACTCTCGATTGACGTCGCTGAGAAGTACGGGTTTAGATCCTAATTTTTTTAACCAGTTTCGGACAAAATTATTAGTGGTGGAATCTCCGCCACCCATATAATACAAGCCACTCTTGATGCGCATACCTAATAGTTTCTTATTCGGTTTGGGCATTAAAAGTTCCTCCAGCTTGGTGGACATGATTTTCTTATATTCGGCTGAAATAGTATCCGAATTAATAACCACTTCTCCTTTATCGTAGAGCGACTCTCCGTCTGGTATATGTTTTTTAGTGCTACACCCAGAGACCACCATCAAAAGAAGTGAACCCCAGATCACCGTTTTCATTTTTTTAGTTCTCATTTGGTCTCCTTTCTACTTCTTCACTACGAATGACGAATCTGGCGGTGTCTGTTGGTTTGGGTACAGAATTTTGCTTTGATGTCCCTTGCAAGGAGTCTTTCTTTAATTTTTCTTGCTCTTTCAATTTCTCTTCTTGTCTTTTTCTATATTCTGGGCTGTGAAGCATGAGACTGTCTCGGATTACTGTACGGACACTATCTCTATATACCGAATCAGTATTCATCCGGTCTACATCAAATCTTCTTCTGAACCCTTTACTGTCCGTATCGTAGTACTGCTGCAGCTGCTTAGTATTCATGAATATTTCGCGGAACTTGTTGTAATCCATATTGATGATGAAACCGATGCCTGTCTCCACAAATTGTCCCTGTAAAGTAGCTTGATATTGATTTTTGCGGTATACCCTCGCAAAATATCGACCATCCTGTGATAGCTGATAATCGAGCGATATGTCTCCGGCAATATTATTAGCCTGCTCACCTGGACGAGAACCTCCTTCAACTTCAAAATTAGATCCAATTGTAATTTTAAGACGGTCGTCGAATAGCATCTTAGACACACCGATGTTTAGATCGGTACGGGTATCTCCAGATCCTGTTAGATAATCTTGTGAGGACTCCAGACCAAAATCAAGTTCTACACCTTTGATCAAGTCGGAAGCCAATGCATTGAGTTGACCACTTAAAAATGAACTCATGGTATTTCGAGCGGTACCTTCTAAACCGCCGCCACCGGATAGACTTTCAAACGGATTGGAGGCCATAAAGCGTCCCAATATAATCAGTGAAAAGACCTGCTTGTTCAACTCTGACTGATCTTCACGTAGTGCTGTAAGAGCATTATTAACTTTACTGACGACATCTTGAGAGACAATGGCATTCTTTTCGTCCAAGTCGATATCAAAGTTAATTGCTGGCTTGAACAGTTCGCCAGTAAGGAGCAACTTGACGTCAAAGGGGACGCGCTGTTTATAAAGGTTAGCCGATTCGGTCCCAATCTGATTTTGCACAAGCTCCAATGTCGGGAATTTATTTTTGTAAAGAGCCGTGATGCCCAATTGTGCATCTAGTGGATCGCCATTCCAAGTAATGGTGCTCCCTTTCTGAAAATCAAATTCTTTACTGATCGGTCCAAAACTGAAGGAATAATTTCCTTTCTCGACAGTAAAAGTACCAGACATCGTTATCTTCTCACTGGCATCAATACCCATATTAAGTTCAGCTGTACCTTGTATGTTGAGCGCGTCTTTCGAGCCTTCATCCATGATAATCTTAAACTTGGCCTCTTTGTCCGTCTGCAGATTAAGAGTCAAATCTATGCCCGAAAGGTGAGAAGTGGTGGTCATAGAGTCTAGCTTTGCAAATACATTTGCAGCAGAGGTGTCGCTCTTATTGACAAATTTTACTACACCATCGCGCTGTACCATACCTGGATTGTCATTTGGTACGATAAATACAAATTCAGTCTTGTCATTGGCCTTGATATTCCCATCGACTACCGGTTTGTGCATATCTCCACGTATACGGAGGGCGGAGGTGACAAACAGTTTTCCGTAAAAAAGATCATTGTCTTCACGCGTGGAGTTGACAACAGTGAAGTCATCAGTATTTACATTAAGGTTGAAGTCAAAATCTGTGTAGTCCTTCGTCGCGATAGAACCGTTGATTTTTGCCATATTTCCTCTTTTGTCCTTGATTTGGAAATCCCGGAATGCTAGTCCTGCATCATTGAAAGATATGGTCTGGCCGTTCATGTAAAAGTCTGCATTAAGCATGGTTACATTAAGGCGCGCATCTTGGAATACCAGATCTCCCTTGATATGCGGATCATCCACCGTACCGCTGATGTCCAATTTACCTTCTAGATTTCCTTCTGTACGTTGAAGATATCCCAAGCTGAACGCCTCGACAGTCTTCATCTTTAACGGCCTTAAATCTAGTGTCGCGTTGAAACGAGACTTTTCATCAGGAGGACTGATGTATTCACCAAGTAGCTGGACATCATTTCCATTTTCAGTAATGCGGATATCTGCGGCGTAGGTATTCTCTATTTCATTGTTTACTTTTATAGATACGTTTCCTACGGTATCCTTACCGAAGAAGAATTTATCAATCGTCAGATCGGATACAAATACTGGCTTGCTATCCAGTCTAGAGATTGTTGCACTACCATTGATGCCCCCATCAAGATCCAAGATCTCGGATTCTAGCATTTGGGAAAAGGTCTCGATCCTGAAGTTGTTGAAAGTGAGGTTGATAGGGGAGTTGAACGAGGAGTCTTGAGAGACAATCTTCAATTCCTGACCTTTATTCGAGAGAATAAAATCCTGTGCCCGAATGCCATCCTTACCGAAAGAGAGACCATTGCCTTCTGCAATGTGCCAGGTTTCATAGTTCAGCATAAGCCCATTTTCCAGGAGGCTAAGGATGTAGTTGTCATCATTGACCTTCATCTTAGCGCCTAGATAATATTGTTCTTTATCTTTCTTGTCTTTGATCCAAAGTCCTAGATCGACATTATTCTGAATCACTTTGCCACTTAATACTGTATTCAACAATTCGATATTGCTCACTGCAATCTTGTTGATCAGCGTCGAATAATACATCGTGCTATCTACAGTGTTGATATCTAGGGATACGTCCTCAATTTTGGTGCCTGCATAGGTGATTTTAGGAGCCACCAATTTGGCCAATATGCTTTTGGTCTGACTATCAAAAGTCCCATCGATGGTGACAGGTCTTAGCTCTTCAAGATCTGGGAAAAAGTCCCGGATGAATCTAGAGTTGTTGAGCTGCGCACTGAATTCAAAGTTTTGTGGAGAATACGGCGGTATCACGGTAGGGTTGGCGTTCGGTTGATAGTAAATCCGTAGAATATCCTGCATAGCCGCACCCAACTCAGTAAGTTTATATTTACCAACTAGATGTGCCTTTAAGAATTCGGATTGAAGCATCAGTTGGTTTCGGGATGTGTCTGCTTTGGCTACTAAAGATACACTATCAAGGACGAATCGATCATTGTTGTACGCGATTGATGAATTAATGATATCAATACGACCGTTTAAGAAGTTGAGATCAGCAGTTTCGAAATCGGCGACAATCTTACCATGATACCGGAGATCTTCGTTCATCAATTTTAAATTTTTCAAATTGATACTGTCGATCATCATTTCCATCTGCACCTTGGGGTATTGGCTCTGCATATCGGCACTTGCCTTTAGGTCAAGGTCCAAATTGGGATCATCACTAGATACGGTCGCTTTTATATCGCCCTTGCTTGCAGATAGATTTAAACCAATATTTTGGTATTTATAGCCCATTGCGTCTAATCTGAGCAATGTTCCTTTTACATCGGCCTCCATAGTCTTGGGATTGAGACCATGACCGCTCACATCTGCATCGAATGCAACGACGCCCAATGTGGAATCCATCTTTAAAATACTGCCGATGTTGAAATCTTCAATACGCACGCGAGCGTCATAGGTGGTGTCGCGGCCCGCCATATTTAGTTTGCCGTCAAAGAAGGCGTTCCCCTGTTCGGTCTTTAGTGCTAGGTCAGCATCAAAGCCTTTCATACCACCGTTGAATGTCCCGGTCAGACCTATAGAGGTGGGGAGCTGTATGCTGTCCGGCAACATGGACTTTGCAATAAGTTGTTCCAGATCCTTTCTGCCCGTCGTTAGTTTTTTCAGTTTTAGGTTTATATTCATTTTATCCACATCAGGAAGACCCTTGATATGAGCGCTGGCAATGATGTGCGTCCGATTGAGCGTTTTGAACTCCAAACTAGGAACCTGTAGGTCATTCATTTTTCCTTTTACACGACCATCGATAAAGAACGTTTTGGTCATCAAAGGCTTCATTACTTGCATAGTATCCAGAAAGGGGGCAAAAAACTTAATATCTTTCATCCCCAAGTGACTCTTGCGGATGTTGGCATCTAAAACTAAGGTCTCGGGTTTTGTCGACACAATGTCTAATGAGGGGTAAGATATCTTGATGTAGTCTCTTATCAAGGTATTAGGCGTCTCCGCATACAGATTTTCAATGGTCGCGCCGGTGTTGGTGTAGACAAAATCTCCCTTGATTTGTTTGATTTCAAATCCAGAGTGGTCTTTGGCTGAAAGAGAATTCAAGGCACCTGATAAGGAGTCCGTAGAGTAATATAAGTTTTCTAGATTCCCGTTTAAATTCTGAATCTTGATATTGCCGTAGTCGAATCCCTTCATCCGGGCCTGATTGTCATCTCTGAAAAGAAAGTTGGTTTTGTTGATGACGATTTCATTGGCAGATACAATCCAATTGTTGGATGCTGTAGAATCTGCCGTTGTTTTATCTGAAGTTGTCTGATCGGATTTGGCTTTGGCGAGCTTCCCGAAGATCACCTCCGAATCTGATCCATCCAATGCAATGTCATCCAGGGTAACGATCTCCTTATTCAAATCTATCTGGTGGATGTTGGCTAGCAATGTTTTGATATCAAAATGGGTGTCCATTGCAGATGATGAGTCGCTATATCTAACTTTAATATTTTTAAGATTGGCTGTTTTGATTCCCACATTAGGTAGCAACTCCGCTTCTTTGACAGATTGATCTGTGATTCCAAAATCTGCAGCCTTTGGTGCATTTGCTGCTGTCATAGGCGCCCATTGTCTGACGATGGCCTGTAGCCCATCGATATTGACAGTGGGCATGTCAAAAGTCATATTTTTAGTGAGGTCAAATGTTTTGATCCGGGTGTCGAAATGCTGCAGATTGATTTCAGCACTGGTACCGATGACATCGTCTTTATAGACAAAACGGATTTTGTCCAAATTGACCTTCTCAATATTGAATAACATAGCAGATGAAGTATCTGCAGTAGGGGTACTCTCTTTTTCAGAGGCAAAGGCATTGACAATATAGTCAAAGTTAAAAGCACTGTCGGGTAGTGATCTGCTGATCTTGGCCGTGGCCCCTTTTAACGATATCTCTTGGATTTCGACGGTATTCTTCAGCAATTTCAACATGCTGATATCAACTTTTAGCTCTTCAGTAGCAACGAGAGTATCCTTGGTCTGATCCTCCAAATAAACATTTTGAAGAACTAGATTTTTTGGAAACTCTATCTTTATGTATCCTATTTTAACGGGAGTTCCGATTTTATTCTCCACATAATTGGTCACTTTCCCGACTACATAGTTTTGGACAGAGGGGAGGCGAATCAAAAAAATGGCAAGCAAAAGCAACGCGATAACAGAGCCAATAATCCATAAAATAGTTTTTAATGCAATTCTTCCAAATTTATTCAAAGCCGTATACTCTATAAAAGGGTTAAAGTTCTATGTAAAAACGTAAAAGAATAGGATATGTTTACAAAATTTTATTATTTCACGTTGATTGTCTTTGTCGCAAAGATAATACAACCACTCTAAATAATTGTATTTTTGATATTTAACTATATGTTTTATATCTTACCGTACACCTCTGTTTTTTTCAGATGCTGCAGTGATGTCCCTAATTTATTGGTTTATAATTTTTTTAGTTCTATGAATGTAGCATTTCTAACTGATACCCGTACAATCTTTCTGACAATGTTTGTGGGGTGTCAGATTGTTTTCGTATTTTTACAGACTATTTTTTCTGAAGTGTCTGGGGGTTGATCAGTGCTTGTTTAATTCGTATTCATGCACGCACTACGCTCAGTTGTCGAGTTTGCACATTATAGAGTCCGTGAATTTGTTTCATTTGGTTTCAATGGTCAGGGACAAGCTCACAAAGTGTGCTCATTAACGCTTGTGAAGGACATTTTAAGAAGGTTATTTCTAACATAAAAATTTACGGATTATTTTGGATTATCTAGCAGGATTAAACCCATCCCAACGAGCAGCAGTAGAACAGGTGCAAGGACCAGTGATGATTGTTGCGGGAGCAGGTTCCGGGAAAACACGTGTGATCACTTATCGTGTAGCCCATCTTATTCAAAAAGGTATAGATCCCTTTAATATCTTGGTGCTGACCTTTACCAATAAGGCGGCTAAAGAGATGCGTGAGCGTATCATTAAAGTAGTCGGCAACGAAGCGAAAAATATCTGGATGGGTACATTCCACTCCGTATTTGCCAAAATCCTGCGTGTAGAGGCGGAGTTGATCGGTTATCCTCGTAATTTTACGATCTATGATTCGGACGATACGAAGAGTTTGATCAGGACCATTCTGAAAGAAATGAACCTCGATGACAAGCTTTATAATGCTAATCATGTGTATAGTCGAATATCACAAGCCAAGAACAACCTGATCTCTCCACAGGAGTACAATAAAAATGAAGCGATCAAAGCAGAAGATCAATCTAATGGTCGTGGACAGATGGGGGAGATCTACATGACCTACGCACAGCGCTGCTATCGTGCCGGAGCAATGGATTTTGATGATCTGCTTTTCAAGACCAATGTATTGTTGAATAAACATCCAAAGGTACTCCATAAATATCAACATCAATTTAAATACCTGATGGTGGATGAGTATCAGGATACCAACTTTTCGCAATACCTTATCGTGAAGCGGCTTGCCGCAGTCAATGAGAATATATGCGTAGTAGGAGATGATGCGCAGAGTATATATGCCTTCCGCGGTGCTAATATTCAGAATATCTTGAACTTTCAGAAGGATTATCCTGAAGTGAAAGTATTCAAGTTGGAGCAAAACTACCGATCTACAAAAATGATCGTCAATGCTGCAAATAGCATTATTGCCAATAATAAAAATCAATTGGAGAAGAACGTATTCTCCGATAATGAAGAAGGCGAAAAGATTAAGGTAAACCGTGCCTTTTCAGATAATGAGGAAGGCAAGATTGTTGCCGATCTGATTGCTGAGGAAAAATCAATAAAAGGATTACGGTATAAGGATTTTGCCATATTATATCGTACGAATGCGCAATCCAGAGCGATGGAGGAAGCTCTGCGTAAGATAGGTATACCTTATAAGATATATGGCGGTACATCTTTCTACCAAAGAAAGGAAATAAAGGACTTGATCGCTTATTTTCGGTTGACTTTCAATCCAAATGATGAAGAAGCTTTAAAACGGGTCATCAACTACCCGCGTCGCGGAATCGGCGATACCACAGTGGAGCGTGTTATGATAGCGGCAGACCAACAGCAAGTGAGGTTGTGGGATGTAGTAGCCAATGCACAGATGTTTTTGGATGGAAGAAGCGCATCATCTGTAGGCGGATTTGCGACGATGGTCCAGAGTTTTCAAGCGATGTCCAAAGGACACTCGGCCTTCGATACAGCAATGCATATCGCCCAGCATTCCGGAATATTGAAAGAATTGTATGCTGATAAGTCCGTAGAGGGGCTTAGCCGATATGAGAATATTCAGGAATTGTTAAACGGTATCAAGGAGTTTTCGGAGCGGGAAGATATCGAGGACAAAGGCTTGGATATCTTTATGCAAGACATCGCCCTGTTGACCAACGATGATAATGATAAGGATCCCAATGCAGATACGGTGTCGCTGATGACGATTCACTCCTCCAAGGGACTGGAATTCCCGATTGTATTTATCGTAGGGTTAGAGGAAAATCTATTTCCATCACAGCTTTCGCTAAATTCAAGGACGGAGCTGGAGGAAGAGCGCCGTCTATTTTATGTAGCGGTGACGCGTGCCGAAAAGAAATTGCTGATCTCTTACGCAACATCTCGTTATCGTTGGGGGACGTTGAATAACTGCGAACCAAGTCGATTCTTAGACGAATTAAATCCAGCATGCCTGGATCTGGACTTCAAGCCAAGATCTATGCCATCTTCGGCAGGGGATGGTTTTCAACGTGACCGTGTGACCTGGCAGCAGAAAGATCAGGATGTTTTCACGAAGCCAAAGCCTAAGATTGTTAAGACGACTTCTATATTACCAAAGGCCCACACGCCCACGCCAGGCTTCACACCTTCGGATACAACTGGTCTACAGGTGGGTATGGAAGTCGAGCATGAGCGCTTTGGATTTGGCAAAGTCGTAAATCTAGAAGGAAATAAAACAGATATAAAAGCAACTATTTTCTTTAAAGAGTTGGGACAAAAGCAATTGTTGCTTAAATTTGCCAAACTTAGGATTGTACAATAAGCATTTATTATATTTACAGAAGAATAACGGCACCTGATTTGCGTTATAGTATTTAAGGTGTCATCATACAGCATTTATGAATTTTGATTATAACAGCACTAGACCCAAGCTTATATTAGCCGAATATGGGAGAAATGTGCAAAATATGGTGGACTATATTTGTTCACTTCCGACTAAAGAAGAACGCAATCGTCATGCTCAAGTAGTCATTGATATGATGGGCGTATTAAATCCGCACCTAAGGGATGTAGCAGACTTTAAGCACAAACTTTGGGATCACCTCCGGATCATCTCCGACTTTAAGATCGATATGGACTCTCCGTATCCTGTGCAAAGTAGGGAGGATGTCAAGCATAAACCGCAGATCTTAAACTATCCGCAGCATAAAATCCGTTTCAAGCACTATGGACATACTGCAGAGACCATGATTGAACGTGCTATTCTAATTACTGACGAAGCTAAAAAATTGCAGATGACGATGTCAATTGCTAATTTTATGAAGATGGCCTACCTTACTTGGAACAAGGACTCGGTATCTGATGAGCAAATTTTAGGAGATTTGAAGGAATTGTCTAAAGGAGCTCTTTCTCTTCCTGAAGGTACTGTGTTGACGAAGCTTGACTTCAAAACTCCGCCTCCAGGAAACCGCGTTAAGACACAGGCAAGTGCAGCGACAAACAATAAAAGCAGCAATCAGCAAAAGGCAGGTAGCAATATGAAAAAACCTGGTGGTTTTGTGAAGAGAAGTAATAACAACAACAATAATAATGGGGGAGCTAAAAAAAGCTACCACAGCAATAACAACCATTCTAATAATCATAAGAGAGGATAACGCTAACGCGATGAAGAGTGGGAAAGAGCAATTGAAATGTCTAACATATTCCAATTGCTCTTTTTATTAACAACGAACTTTACAAGAAAGAATGAATGCATTTGAGATAAATGGGGGAAAACCATTAAAGGGAGAAATTGTTCCTCAGGGAGCCAAAAATGAAGCTTTACAGATAATATCTGCCGTGCTATTGACGGAGGAGCCGATGACAATAACGAATGTTCCGGATATTAAAGATGTCAATAAATTGATAGAGCTTTTGCAGTCCTTGGGAGTGAAGGTCAATCGAGTAGACCAAGATACCTACGTATTTGAAGCAAAGGATATTAATATTGATTACTTCCTGTCAGAAGAGTTTAAGGTGAAAGGTGGTGGATTACGTGGTTCGATTATGATCGTAGGCCCCTTATTGGCCAGATTTGGCAAGGCGGCGATTCCAAAACCGGGAGGCGACAAGATAGGCCGAAGACGGCTTGATACACATTTTTTGGGATTCGAAAAGTTAGGAGCCAAGTTTGTGTATGATGCAGAGAATCACTTTTTTAATGTAGATGCTACCGAACTCAGGGGAGCTTTTATTCTATTGGACGAAGCATCAGTTACAGGGACGGCTAATATTGTCATGGCGGCTGTCTTGGCCAAAGGTACGACGACAATATATAATGCTGCATGTGAGCCATATCTGCAACAACTTTGTAAGATGTTGAATAGAATGGGCGCTCAGATCAGTGGGATAGGGTCTAATCTATTGACAATAGAAGGAGTCGAAAGACTTGGTGGTACCAGTCATAAGATGCTGCCTGATATGATCGAAATCGGATCTTTTATCGGCTTAGCAGCCATGACGGGGTCAGAGATTACGATAAAGGATGTTTGTTACAATGAGCTTGGAATCATTCCAACTGTTTTCTCTCGCTTGGGTATCAAGTTGGAGATCAGAGGAGATGATATCTTTATACCTGCACAGGATCACTACGAAATCGATACATTCATTGATGGGTCTATCCTGACCGTATCGGATTCACCCTGGCCGGGATTCACCCCCGATTTATTAAGTATTGTGTTAGTAACTGCTATTCAAGCAAAAGGAAATGTACTCATCCATCAAAAGATGTTTGAGAGCCGTCTCTTTTTTGTAGACAAATTAATCGATATGGGGGCACAGATCATTCTCTGTGATCCACACCGTGCGACAGTGATTGGGCTTGATAAAGCATTCAAACTAAGGGGAATTGAAATGACTTCTCCAGATATACGTGCAGGAGTATCCCTTCTTATTGCGGCATTATCTGCACAGGGTACCTCTAGAATTTATAATATCGAGCAGATTGAAAGAGGATATCAGCATATCGAAGAAAGATTGAAAGCCCTCGGAGCAGATATACGCCGCGTAGAAGCCAGTCCTGCAGGTCATTAGATTTGTCTGGAAAATGTCTTTTATTATTTTGCAAAGGGGTGATATAGGATAAATCTATATCTTTGTGAAAACTTAATGTTTAAACATATAAAAATAACTAATGTCATCATGAAAAAATTTGTTTTATTTGCAGCATTCGCTGCCTTAGTATTGGGTTCTTGTGCAGGTAACCCTGAAGGAAAGAAAGCTGATACTTCTGATTCAACTGCTATAGTCAATACACCGACTACCGGCGATGCTTACTCCGTAGATGCTGCACAGTCCAAAGTTGTGTGGACAGGTACTAAAGTAACAGGTGCTCACACCGGTACAGTAGCTATTAAATCAGGTACAATACATGTAGAGAATAAGGCAGTGATTGGTGGAGAATTTGTGTTGGATATGAATACAATCAGCTCTACTGATCTTGAAGGTGAATATAAAGATAAATTAGATGGACATTTGAAATCGGCAGATTTCTTTGATGTTGCGCAATTCCCTGAAGTAAGTTTCGAAATCTCCAAAGTGGAAGCTGGGGCGACTCCATCAGATCTAAAAGTTACTGGAAACTTGACGATCAAAGGGATAAAAAAGAGCATCACATTTGATACTAAAGTATTGGAATCAACCGATACAACGATCAAGACACATGCTGACTTTAATATTGTTAGAGCAGACTGGGGTGTAAACTATACAGGTAAAGAGGATGATTTGATCTCTAAAGAGATCAACTTCAAAATTGATATCGTAGCAGCTAAGAAATAGTTGAAACTACTATATATAGAAAAGCCAGAAGGACTTCCTGCTGGCTTTTTTTATGATAGCGATTAGAATTTGTAAGTAATACCAGCTCCTAGGATCTGTTTTACCTGAAGCGCCGGCCTACCTTGACCAGCGGCGTCTCCTTCGCGAGGTATGAGCGTATTGTCGTCATATAATAGCTGCACACCCGCATTGACAGTTACAAATTTGTTCACCTTCATAAATAGATTGGCTGTATAATCCACGTCAACATTTTGCGGATCTTCCAAGTAATTGGAGTAAAGTTTTAGGATATTCTCAAAGGAAATATTCTCCATGATATCTGTCTTGTAATAAGCATCGAAAGAAGCGCCAAATTCAAAGCGAGAATTCTTGCCAGGATCTAGACCATAGCTCTCCGCAAGATCATCTGCAGTAACAAATACAAATCTTGTCGCCGCTGGGGAAATATTAATCTTAAAATTATCGGACTTCTTGTAGGCAAAGCCCGGACCAAAACTTAGATAAGCGGGGGCAAAGGCTTTCGATAGTAACTGCTTATCGTCTCCACTATATTTGTAACCATTGGCAAACTGAGTGTTGAAATTCATAAAGAAGGTATATAACCATCTCTCTTTCGCCTGATAACCAAGTAAGCTATTTATAGCAAATCTATCGTCATTCTTACGCCAGTCTGTTTCTTTTTGAAAGGTCTGGCCATAGGCAGCGAGCACCTTATTGTCCCAACTCCATTTCTCTTTTTTGTAATTGAAATCATAATTGAATATTAGATTTCCGGCAAAGGAATTGACACCTCCAGCTGCCCAATTTGAAAATGAACTTTGATTGATCAAAAAGGTGTTTTCACCTTTAATAGTCCACGTCTTGGTCGAATCTGCATTATTTTCCTGAGCCTGGGACGAGAGAGCAAGGAAGCCCAGAAAAAGGCCTAATGCTAGTTTTAATTTCTTCATTTTTTAATAATAGTATTTTCGTTAAAACTAATTTTAGATCAAATATAAGAATTTATGTCACTTTCTATAATGAAAAGATCATAACTGACGTATCTTTGCAAACATATTAATAGGATGATTATATGAAGATTACATTGATCTGTATAGGAAAGACAGATGAAAAATACCTGAATGAAGGGCTTGATAAGTATATGGGACGCTTGAAATATTATATTTCGTTTAATCTCATTATCATACCGGATATTAAGAACAGTAAAAGCCTAAGTGAGTCCCAACAGAAGGAGAAAGAATCCCAATTGATTATGAAACATATCCAACCTCAGGACACAGTCGTTTTACTGGATGAGTTTGGAAAAGAATTTAGATCCATTGATTTTTCGAAATACCTGGAAAAAAATATGGTCAATAGCATCCAACATCTCGTATTTATAGTAGGGGGACCTTACGGGTTTGACCAGCGGATATATGAACGAAGTAATCAAAAAATCTCACTTTCTAAGATGACATTTTCCCATCAGATGATCCGCCTGTTTTTTGTCGAGCAGTTGTACCGTGCATTTTCTATTCTCAAAGGCGAACCTTATCACCACGAGTAGACCATATTTATGTAAATTGCAGTAAATTCGCATCTATACTGTATACCCGGTAATGAAAATTGCGTTAAAGAAATAAGAGGGCAGCAGGAATTATTACATATCCCAGATTCAAGTTAAATACGTATACAAAAAAAGGAGGATCCATGAGAATGCAAAAGAGAGACTATCACTTTAAGAGTGATGCAGCCTACAACGAAGGCCGGAGGACAAAGATCATGATTGCAATTGGTGTTGTAATTGTACTGGCATTGTATTTTTTCGTTAAATAATTAGTACTGGTTTAGAAAAGATAAGGCGATACGGGGAGTATCGCCTTAAAATCACACTAACTATTAAAAAACCTATAGGACTAGGAATTTTCAATCTCAAAAATAGTGATTTTTATTCGAAATCAAATTATAATTCAAAAAAGTGCCTAGTGGTTTATATCAAATCTGTTGTTCTAATTTTTTTGTTAATGCAAAATGCTATTTATCAGATAGTTATGTTTGTTTTTGTTGTTAACAAATAATAAAAATGTTACATAATTAGAAGTTTAAACTACTAATTTTGGTGCTTCAGGAATTCTTGCCACGCAACTTGGTCCGTTTTGAACGTCAGATCCTCGATTTGCAGCTTGTCAATTTCGACCAATCTGAAGGCCTGTAACTTTTGATCCTTGTCATCAGCCGAGGCTGAATCAAAGTCGAATACTTCTTTTTTAATGGTCACATTGAGTGTTGAGGTTGCTTTAACAAGGTAGTAGACGCTGATAATTTGGCTATCGTTGAAACTGGATTTTTCCCAGAAGTCTGTTGTGTAGATATGCTGCACGATTTCTATCTGCAAGTCACATTCTTCCATATATTCCCTCTTAAGAGCGTCAATTAAACCTTCACCATATTCTAGCCCGCCACCCGGAAACTTGGTGAACGACACTCGCTCTATGTTTTCATTGGAATCTGTGTTTTTTTTTGCCGTGACCGGGTTATCATGAACCAATTTACCACTGCTCATAATGGTTTCATCACTTATTAATACCTGATCATGTTCGTTGATCAGTATGCCATATACGCGTACATTGAAAGGATACATTTAATTAATTTATGCAGATATTACAACGGTTGAAATCCATTTTCCAAACTTAGCTCGTCAAGCCCTATAAAAGAATAGTGACGAGGCAAAAACCAACTAATAGTGGTCATAATGGCTTCAAATTCTTTTTCAGTGGCAAACTGTTTAGGGATGATATTAAAGACGAGATCCTGTTTCACAAGCTCTTCATCCTTATAGTTACGTGCTATTAGGGCAATTTTTGGGTTTTTAATCCCGTTATATACCAAAAATTCGCGAATTACATTCCTCAATTGTCGTGGAAGTATTTCCTCAGCGGGTTGTCCAATCAAGATTTCTTCATCTTTCGTGAAGACTGTCTTCTCATTTTTCAATGTGAAGTTACTATTGTCGGTATAGAAGTCGCCGTTCAATCTTAGGTTTACCATGTCTCCATGCGAAAAGATCCAATCGGATTGGTCCTGACCTGCATTTATAGCAACGCCAAATCCCTGACGCAGTATATTCTCCAATTCAACTTGGATGACAAAAGCTTTGAAGCTTTCTCCTGAAGCAATCGTCCGGAGATTAAAATAAGGGAAACCATCAGACCCCATCAACACCTCTGGCTCAGCCAATGTCAAGTTGGCTTGGGCAATATTGTTTACAAACTCTTCGACCCAATTGCTATTTCGCTCATGAAGAGGAGTTTGCATCAGCGAATTTATGATTACTGTTTTTTCTAGGTCACCCAGATTATTGCCTTTTGATTCCTGATGGGAATTGTCGAATAAATGAACTGTACTCATTGTTAGTAACTGTTGTTGTAATTTGATAAAGATCTAAAAGTAAGGAATATTGTGCTATTCCCTTACTATAGTTAATAGTATTGTCTAGATTATTTCCGTTTTTGGTGTGAAGATCCCTTTCTTTTTTTTGCTAATTGATTGTGCGTTAGCATTTTTTCCCAGGAAAGGACATGTGGATGGTTTTCCAAGATGGGAATGTTTTTTTTTAGCTCAATCTGTAGCTTGATAAGGTTGGCATTATCTTCTGCATCACAAAATGTATAGGTACAGCCTACCGTGCTTGACCGGCCTACTCTTCCGATACGATGAGTGTATTGCTCCGCATTATCCGGAAGCTCATAGTTGATTACATAATGAAGGTCTTCCAAATGGAGCCCACGAGAGGCAATATCTGTGGCAATCAGAAACCTAAATTTGCCGGATTTGAAATCGCCCAATATAGTATTGCGGGTGGATTGCGACTTGTCACCATATAATCCCTGTGCACTGTAACCTTTACTGATCAGGTCTTTTACAATTCGATCCACTCCATGCGTCGTCCTCGTAAAGATGAGTGCTTGGGCCATATTTTGATCTTCGATAAGATGTCTGATCAAATCCTTTTTGTCATTTTTGTCGACAAAAAGTAGATGTTCATGCGTCCCACTTTGATAGTGACCTTTATGTGTCACCTGTATTTGTGTTGGATTCCGTAAGATCTTGGCACACTCATTTTTCAGCTCCTTTGGAAACGTTGCCGAAAATAATAACGTCTGCCGATTTCTGGGTAGAAAGCCTAAAATTTGAAATAAGACCGTTAAAAAACCAAGCTTAAGCATTTCATCGGCCTCATCAATGACGATCGTATCAAACCTATCCAATTCAAATTCCTTTTGGTCGAGAAGGTCGATTAATCTCCCTGGTGTAGCAACAATGATCTGCGGTTGATTGTTAAGCGATTCGATCTGAGTTTCATAGGCTTGCCCTCCTATGATATTAAGTATAGCAATCCCTGTCCCATCGGGGACCAACATAGTCATACGTTGCTGTGTCTGTATAGCGAGTTCTCGGGTGGGGGATAGGACTAATACAGCACGATTAGTATCATTTTCGGAGATGAATCTATTGATGATAGGTATGCTGTAAGCCTCCGTCTTGCCGCTGCCCGTTGGTGATATTGCTAATACATCTTTCCCCTGCAGGGTTGGAGGAATAGCACTGCGTTGAACTTCTGTCGGGATATTTATTTTGAGTGCATCTAGTTTTTCGATTAACTTTTTTGAGATATTTAATTCTTGAAAACTCAACTTTTTTTGTATTTTGAAGTGAAACATCCAAAGATACCTAAAACAATTCTAACCTGAGATATACTGGGCTATTGGTTTGTTAATATTTGGCATAGTAGGACTTTTGCCATATAAATTAGCTTCTAAATCGCTGAATTAAAGAATTTATTTTTAGTATTTTTGTTGAAACTGAAAAATAAGAGATGTCAGGAACCATTATACAACATTCGAGCGCATTGGAGCCTTCTAAACTAAGTTTTGAGGATTTCAGGGAAATTGTTATTGCAGATTACCGGTTAGCGGTACAAAGCAGACAGGTGAGTTTGCTTGGAAGAAAAGAAGTGCTAACGGGTAAGGCTAAGTTTGGCATTTTTGGTGACGGGAAAGAATTAGCCCAGATCGCTATGGCAAAAGTGTTTCGTGAAGGAGATTGGAGATCAGGGTATTATAGGGACCAGACTTTTGCCTTTGCTTCTGAAATTATTTCCGTTTATCAATTTTTTTCCCAACTATATGCGCACCCCGATATAGAAGCAGATCCATCTTCCGGTGGACGGCAGATGAATTGTCATTTTTCAACAAGGCTGATAGACGGTGAAGGAAATTGGTTTGATCAGACTGCACAGAAGAATTCGGCTTCAGATATTTCGACAACAGGTGGACAGATGTCCAGAATAATGGGATTGGGACTAGCGTCAAAATTGTACCGCGATAATACCAAATTGACAGATTTTTCGAAATTTTCGGATGCTGGTAATGAGGTCGTCTTCTGTTCTATCGGTAATGCAGCTACTTCTGAAGGCGTGTTTTTAGAAACTGTGAATGCTGCTGGCGTCAAGCAGATTCCGGTTATCATCTCCATATGGGATGATGGATACGGCATCTCAGTGCCGAATGAGGTGCAGACAACAAAAGGGGATATTTCCGAAGTGTTGAAAGGCTTTCAGCGAAAGGGAGACGGTAATGGGTTTGAAATATTTAAGGTCCGAGGTTGGGATTACGCAGGTCTGATCGAGACATATGAAAAGGCAATAGCCTTTGCACGGGAAGAGCATGTACCTTGTCTTGTCCATGTCACAGAGCTTACTCAGCCACAAGGGCATTCGACAAGTGGCTCACATGAACGATATAAATCCACAGAGCGGTTGGAATGGGAGCGGAGCCATGACTGTAATGTTAAAATGAGGACGTGGATATTGGAGTCTGATATCGCGACAGAAGACGAACTGAAGAAAATAGAGCATGACGCTAGGGATTATGTGAGACAGGAGCAGAGAAGAGCTTGGACGGATTATCACAAGACGATCAATGAAGATCTTGAACAGGCTATTTGGCTTTTGGAGACCATTGATTCGGATGTCGTCGAAATGCCTTTGAAAACGCTCAAATCCCTGCCCGAACCCTCTTTTAAGGAGGTGTATGTCAATGTCAGAAGAGCAATTAGAGATCTACGTAAACATAATGTCGCCGGTAAGGATGATCTATTGACTTGGTATGCGCAACGCAAAAAGGTCAATGAAGATCGATTCAATGACTATCTTTTTACGAGTACCCCATATTCGCCGCTGGAGGTAGATGCGGTGCCTCCTCAGTATACAGAGGAGACGCCTGTAGTAGATGGTCGGGAGATTTTGAATGCTTGCTTTGACGCAAACTTTGAACGTGATGAACGTCTGTTAGCTTTCGGTGAAGATGTCGGAAAAATAGGAGATGTCAATCAGGGCTTTGCAGGATTGCAGCAGAAATTCGGTGAACTTCGGATCTTTGATACTGGCATACGGGAATCTGCTATCATCGGTAAAGGAATCGGACTCGCTTTGAGAGGATTGCGCCCAATTGCTGAGATTCAATATCTGGATTATTTGATTTATGCGCTTCCGGTTCTCAGTGATGACCTGGCTAGTTTGAGTTATCGTACTAAAGCAGGGCAAAAGGCTCCGCTGATCATTCGGACCAGAGGTCACCGCTTAGAAGGTATCTGGCATTCGGGGTCGCCAATGACGGTGTTATTGGGCGCCTTGAGAGGACTGCATATCTGTGTGCCACGTAATATGACACAAGCTGCCGGTATGTACAATACTCTTTTAAGAGGAGATGAGCCCGCTCTTGTCGTCGAGTGTCTCAATGGGTATCGCCTAAAGGAGAAACTCCCAGCTAATGTCGGTGACTTCACAGTTCCTTTAGGAATTGCTGATATAGTGAAGGAAGGGACAGATCTTACCGTAGTATCATATGGGTCAACTCTACGTGTTGTGCAGGAGGCAGCCGTAGAACTGGAAAAACTAGGTATCAATGTAGAGATTGTAGACATCCAGTGTTTACAACCCTTTGATTTGACTCAGGTGTGTAAAAAGTCACTGCAAAAAACAAATAAACTACTCGTCGTAGACGAAGATGTTCCAGGAGGCGCGACATCTTTTATACTCCAGCAGATACTTGAAAATCAGAATGGATACTACCATTTGGACAGTCAGCCGCGCACGCTTACTGCCAAAGCACATCGCCCGCCGTATGGGTCAGATGGAGATTACTTCACTAAGCCCTCTGCGGACGATGTGATCGAACTGGTCTATGCCATGATGAATGATAGCGATCCGGATCATTATCCTGCTTTATTTTAGAGATAAAGCAGGATAATATATCTTTATTGAAAGATACTTGCGGCACCGATGATCGCCGCTTTCTCATCGAGATTACTTGTACCTATCGTGTATCGTTCAAATCCTTGCGGATTGTAAGTCGTGATAATGTCCAATGCTTTTGCAATATTCCCGCCGATGATGAATTGGGTACATTGATGTTTTTCAGAGAAAAATCCCATGAAGTCTAGGAGCTGTTCACTGTATGCGGTCATAAGTGTATCAAATGCCTTTTCTTCTCGGTGATTTTCAAGAATTTCTTTAAGACCATCCACTTTGTGTCCTGTTAGCTCTTCAAATCTTCTCGTAAACCAACGAGTGACCATGTACTCTTCGAATATGGAGTCTCGGTAAGGAGTGTTCCAAAGATCCGCGTCGAAAGCTTTTTCTCCTTTTCTCCAAACCGCACTTCCCAGGCCTGTTCCCAACGTTACGCCTAAGATCACCTCATTATGGTCTAGCCTAGAAGCAAATACCTCTCCCTGTAAAAATGCAGCTGCATCATTGATATATCTGATGTCTAAAAGCGTTTCTTTCAAGGCTTCATGAAGGCCTATCGTTGTGTCTAACTGGTAGAGGCTGTCATATTTATCCTGATTGTGCATGAGAGATATGCCATTTTCATAGTCGAATGGGCCCGGCATCGCAATTCCTAATTGGGAGACCTGTTCGGGTGATTTTGATATCGTCTCTTGCAGGTTGGATGCCCAAGCATGAAAAATCGATTTAGCATCAGAAGATGAGTCAACACGATTTCGTGTGACACAATCTGCTACAATTGACCAATCCGTAGTGTTGACAATAGCGGATGTAATGTGGGATCCACCAATGTCGGTGGCGAGGATATACGGATTAACTTGTGACATGTTGGTAACTTTTTTGTCTTAATATATGATCTGCTATAACAATTGCCGTCATAGCTTCAACGATGACTACTGCTCTCGGGACTACACAGGGGTCATGTCGTCCTTTTCCAGATATAGACACCAGATCTCCCTCTGTATTCACAGTGTCTTGGTCCCGCATGATGGTAGCTACTGGTTTGAAAGCTGTCCGAAATACGATATCCATTCCATTCGAGATGCCGCCTTGAATTCCACCCGAAAAATTGGTGATGGTACGGACATTGCCCAGCTGACTTCCACTACTCACAAAGATATCATTATGTTCAGACCCTATCATCTCTGACCCTTCAAATCCAGATCCGTATTCAAAACCATGAACTGCATTGATACTCATCATAGCTTTCGCTAAGTCGGCATGTAACTTGTCGAAAACGGGCTCTCCCAGCCCTGCAGGGACATTTCTGACGACAGTGGAGATTTTACCACCTACTGTGTCCCCAGCCTTGCGGATGCCGTCAATAAAAGTGATCATCTCATTTGCAGTAGCAGGATCTGCGCATCTGACGATATTCTCTTCTCGAAGCTTCAAAAGTGCCGATAGGTCAGACGGATCTATATTAGGAGCGTCAATTTTACCTACAGCACTTACATGTGCAAAGATTTCGATGCCGTATTGTTTTAAAAACAATTTGGCAACGGCTCCAGCAGCTACCCTTGCCGCAGTCTCTCTAGCGGAAGATCTACCGCCTCCACGATAATCCCGATGTCCGTATTTAATGTGGTAGGTATAGTCCGCGTGAGAAGGCCTGAATTTGTCCTGTATATGTGAATAATCTTTCGATCGTTGATCCTCATTAGGAATAACTAAAGCAATGGGGGTCCCTGTGGATTTACCTTCAAATACACCCGAAAGAATCTTAGCAGTATCGCTTTCCTTACGTTGTGTGGTTATTTTGGATTGTCCCGGCTTTCGTTTGTCCAACTCTGATTGGATGAAGTCTTCGTCAATACTGACATTCGAAGGGCAACCATCGATGATGACGCCAATTGCCTCTCCATGAGACTCTCCGAAAGTGGTAATGCGGAACACCTCCCCAAATGAATTTCCTGCCATAAAATAGTATTATAATAAAGCGTAAATATAAGAATAAGACCATAATATTATGATCTTATTCTTATTTATCTATGCTGTGATAGTAAAACCTTGATTTTTAAGATGATCCCAGAATTCAGGATACGATTTTTCGACAACATGTGGTTCTTCAATTTCAATTTGATCAAAGATTAATGCCAGAGGTGCGAATGCCATAGCCATGCGATGATCCTCATATGTTTTTATCGAGATACGGTCTGGTACAAATACATGGTCTGTCTGAAGATGGTAATATCCATTCTCTTCGATCAGTTGTGCGCCGAATTTTCCGATTTCATTCTGAAGTGCGGCGATGCGGTCCGTTTCTTTAATTTTGAGGGTTTCCAATCCGGTGAAAGAGATGTTCCTTTTCTGAGCAGCTGCACAGACAATGACCGTTTGTGCCAGGTCAGGGCATTCTTTGAAGTCAAATAACATCTTTTTAGAACTCAGTTCAGATTTCTGAAGATGCAGGCCATCGGCTTCAAATGAAGAGGTCACCCCAAAATGCCCCATGATCTCCACAATAGCACTGTCCCCTTGTAGGCTATGCTGCCTAAGTCCAGGCAGTACGATATGTGCCTGCTGAGAAAGCGCTACAATAGAATACCAATAGGACGCAGCACTCCAGTCTGGCTCGATATATAAGATAGAGGTTTGTGCCTGTTGAGGTTCAATTTTGATGGCAGATGCCGTCCAGCTGTGTCTAATTCCTACCTCTTTGAGCATATCGAGTGTCATGGTGACATAGGGTCTGGAAGTAAGCTCCCCCTCTATGTTTAGAGTCAGTCCATGTTTAAGGGATGACGCAATAAGTAGGAGAGAAGATAGGTATTGACTGCTGACATCGCCTTTAATTGTTACTTCGGATTTGCTTTGAAACATACCCCCATCTATTTTTAAAGGTGGATATCCGGCTTTGTTCTCGTAATGTATATCTGCACCAATGTATTTCAATGCATCCACCAGTATACCGATCGGTCGCTGTTGCATGCGTGCAGTCCCAGTCAATATAAAGTTACCGTTAACTAGATTAAGATAGGAGGTCAAGAATCGCATAGCTGTTCCCGCAGGCCCGATGTCAATGGTATTGAGTCCCGGCTGAGGTGATGCCGACAGTGTGAGTGCCCGTTGCATAATGACGGTGTCATCCGCATTTGACAGGTTTTCGATGGATACTACACCCTTACTTAAGGCTTGTATGATGAGGGCACGGTTGCTCTCGGATTTGGATCCTGTGAGCTGTACCGTACCATCTGTTTTTTTGCTTTTGTGGCTGATGATGACGCTTGAATGCTCCATTATGCCTCCGCAATAGGTTTAGTATTCATGACCTCGTTTTGTCTACGAATAGATTCGTTGTGCAATAATTCCAAGAATTTTACAGTGAAATCATTGTCCAGATTAAGAGCATTAGCGAGTTTTGCACGTTTTTGTACAATCTCATCCCAGCGAGATACTTGTAAGATCGTTACGTTGTTATCTCTTTTGTACTCACCGATTTTTTCCGCAATTTTCATACGGTCGCCGATTTGTTGGATGATCTTGTCGTCTAGTTTGTCAATTTCCGAACGAAGCTCGGCCAACTTGTCTTCAAAAGCAGGGTTATCAGATGCAGGGTGACGAAGAGATAGATGGTCTACCAATTCTGCTAATGCTGCAGGTGTCAATTGTTGTTTGGCATCCGTCCAAGCTACCGAAGGATCGATATGTGATTCAATAATCAATCCCTGCATATCCATATCCATGGCTTTTTGAGCAATATAGGGAATTAACTCACGGTTACCACAGATGTGGCTCGGGTCATTGATGACAGGTAGATCAGGTATCAATGTTTTCAACTGAATAGCAAGGTCCCACATTGGTTCATTGCGGAATGCTGTTTTCTCATAGGATGAAAAACCTCTATGAATAGCTGCTAATTTCTTAATGCCTGCTCTATTGATACGCTCAAGTGCCCCTACCCATAGCGATAGATCTGGGTTCACAGGATTTTTGACTAATACTGGGACATCTACACCCTGTAAAGCGTCTGCAATTTCTTGAACGGTGAAGGGGTTGGCTGTGGAACGAGCACCAATCCATAGGATGTCTACTCCAGCAGCTAATGCTTCTTCCACATGTTTAGCCGTTGCTACTTCTGTTGCTGTTAATAGTCCAGTTTCTTCTTTCGCTCTTTTTAACCATTGTAGACCGATGCTACCAATTCCTTCAAATTCTCCTGGACGGGTACGTGGCTTCCATATACCAGCGCGAAGTACATTTACTTTGCCGGTATTAGCCAATAGATGAGCTGTAGATACCAGTTGTTCTTCAGTCTCAGCACTACATGGTCCTCCGATGATAAGGGGTCTATCTCCAGTGTCTAACCATGATTTTAACGGAAGGATGTCTAACGTGTGTTTCATTTTATTGCGTATTTTATATTTTTCTATTGTTGTGGATTCGTTATAGTTTCTCGTTTTTGATGTATTCACCCATGATACTGAAGTTGACAGTATGCTTGAGTACTTTGCGGATAGCAGCATCGTACTCGGCTTGCTTTTTCCATTCTACATCAACGTAGAAGTCATACTCATTGCGACGACCGACCACAGGCATGGATTGAATCTTCGTCAAGTTTACATTTTGTTCTGCAAAACATTGTAACACATTGGCGAGTGCTCCCACCGCATTTCCTGTCTGGAAGGACAGTGAAGCCTTGTTGGCATTTTTTTGTTCGACAACTTCATCAGCCAAGACCAGGAATCGAGTGGCATTTTTCTTGTTAGTCTCGATTCTTCTCTCGATGATCTCGAGTCCATATAGCTTCGCCGCCAGTTGACCTGCGATAGCAGCGGTAGTCGTTAACTTTTCTTCAGCAATCTTTTTGGCTGCTGCAGCCGTATCTGTAAATTCTTTTACTAAAAATTCGGGATGGTCCTCCAGGAAAGCATCACATTGGCGGATAGCAATCGGATGAGATTCGACAATCTTGATATCTGATATCTTGACTCCTGGCAAGGCCAGTAAGTGCTGTTGGATATGGAGGTAAACCTCACCGACGATATGAAAACGATAATCTCTCAGCAGGTTGTAATTTTGAAGTATACTGCCTGCGATGGAGTTTTCAATAGCCATTACCACGTAATCTGCTTTCTTGTGCTTTAATATTTCACACGTCTTTTTGAATGAATCACATTCGATGATCTCTATCTCATCCCCAAAATACTTGAATGCGGCCTCTTCGTGAAAAGATGCTTTGGCTCCCTGAATTGCAATTTTTAAGCTCATTGTCCTTTTTAGTAACTAACAAAAAAAGGTCCCGAATATTTCCGGGACCCTGTATATCGTGTATAACTTTTCTATATACTAGCCCCTGCTCTTATTGTTAAAATAAAAGAAACCAAAATATAGATATGTGTTATTATTCTTCATTGTGTCTCGTGTTTGACAATTCAAATGTACAACAAAAAAATATAAAACCAAATATAAATTGAAATTATATCAATTATGTTGATGTTTTAATGTTGTTTTCGTGTGTGTTTTTGTATAATAATTTAAGTATTTTTTATGTTATAAATATCGATATTTATACCGTTTTTTTTAAATATTTTTTGTGTAAAAGTTTTATAATTAATGTTTTAAGTATTTTTAAATCGTTTTTTATTGTTGTAATTTTCATGTCAATTATCTGTATTTTTATTGTATTATTTTGATAAAAATTAGTGTTGTTTTTACGTTGAAATTCGGTTGTTTTTTTTAAATTTTATAAATCTTAAAGGTTTTGCTACTTTTGAAACCTTTAATTTTTTGAATATATGAAGATACTTCTGAGGGTTTTTCCTCTGTTTTTACTATTGTTTAGTTCTTTTTCATTTTCCCACAAACCCCTAAAGATCTTAGAAAATAAACATTACGCCGTCAAACGCGTAATCGATGGCGATACTTTTGTCATTGATAACCATTCGTCAAAGGGAATCAAAGTACGTTTTATTGGTATTGATGCTCCTGAGTCCCGTAATACTGGCCGGAAGACAGTAGGATATTTTGGCATGGAGGCTAAAAAATATTTGACTAACCGCCTACACGGTAAACAAGTAACCCTTACATTTGATATAGCAAAAAAAGACCGTTACGGAAGGGTATTGGCATACGTGTATCTGGATGAAGTATTTTTAAATGCCGAACTAGTGGAGCGTGGATATGCAGTGAGCGCGACTTTCCCCCCAAATGTAAGGTATGCCGAATACTTTGTTGGGTTGGAGAGTAAAGCCCGCAAACAAGGTGTTGGTCTTTGGAAATAGATAGTTATGATTTTTGTTTTTTTAAGTGTCCTGTGTAGTGTGACGGTAGCCGTGCTTATTAAATGGGCGAAAAATCGCGGTGTCAACCATTTGCAACTTGTGCTCTGGAATTATCCAATAGCTTTGTTGTTGACTTGGTGGTTTCTAAATCCATTCTCCGTCTCTATGGATCTTTCTGTATTGCCTTGGGGGCTTTATCTGCCTCTAGGAGTTTTATTACCATCCTTATTTTTAATTATTGCTTTGTCTATACAATACGGTGGTGTTGTCAAGACGGAGGTAGCGCAGCGTCTATCACTTTTCATCCCCTTACTTGCAGCCTTTTTTATTTTTGGCGAGTCGCTGGCGCTCAATAAGCTGTTGGGATTAGCGGTAGGGCTGACTGCTATTGTATGTTCCATTGGCTGGCAAAAAAAAGGCGGTGGAGACAATGCATCCATACAGAAGATTATTTACCCAGGTATAGTTTTTCTGGGGATGGGTGTCATCGATGTGTTTTTTAAAAAAGTAGCTCAGCATCAAGAATTGCCATATACATCCGCTATGTTTATTATTTTTGTGTTAGCTTTGATTGTAGCAACCATTTGTCTAGGCTATTTATTGTTGCTGAAAAAACAAAGCTTTGATGTCAAATCTATTTATTGGGGATTGATACTGGGTATTTTCAATTTTGGCAATATTATGTTCTACATGAAAGCCCATCGTGCTTTGCCAGAAAACCCCTCCATTGTTTTTACCGCTATGAATATAGGCGTTATCACTATCGGTGCCTTGGCGGGAGTGCTGTTGTTTAAGGAAAAGCTATCCAATCTTAATCGGATTGGATTGGCGTTAGCCATTGTTTCAGTTTTATTAATTACTTATCTGTGAGTTTGTTTGAAGATACATATCGCACTATTGAAGAAACGAGTGAAGGTATTTTTCGGGATAAAGGAAGTAAATTTATCGCTTATGCAGTACCCTTCACAAATGAAGATGCTTTAAAGGATATTATTCAAGAATTGAAAGATCTCCACCCCAAAGCTAGACATCATTGCTGGGCGTACAGAGTAACGCCCGATCGGACGGTATTCCGTATTAATGACGATGGTGAACCATCTGGTACAGCTGGAAGACCGATCTTAAATGTCTTACTCTCTCAGGATCTGACAAATATTCTTGTAGCTGTTGTTCGCTATTTTGGCGGAACCTTGTTGGGTGTTCCGGGATTAATCAATGCGTATAAATCAGCAACACAGGACGCGCTAAAGGAGGCGCAGATCGTAGAAAAGACTGTCAATGATGTGTATGCTGTAAGATTTGACTATCTGCAGATGAATGATGTAATGCGAATTGTAAAGGACGAAGATCTGAAGGTCCTAAAGCAGGAATTTGACAATCAGTGTTACATGGAGCTGGAAGTACGAAAGATGCAGGTAAATGCAATCGTGAATAAAATGGACCATGTTGAAGGAGTGAAATTGCTTTATATGAAGACTCTATGATGAATGAATCAGAGCTTATTTTGAATACCGATGGAAGCATCTATCACCTTAATCTTCTGCCAGAGGATATCGCTCCAACAGTCATCACTGTCGGCGATCCGGAGCGGGTAGAAGCTGTATCCAAATATTTCGACCGTATCGAACTGAAGAAGGGTAAGCGTGAATTTGTGACTCACACCGGATATATCGGAGCGAAAAGGGTGAGCGTAATCTCTACAGGGATAGGTACAGACAATATTGATATTGTCATGAATGAGCTAGATGCACTCGTTAATATTGATTTCCACTCCCGCACGGTCAGGTCTGACCTGGTAAGTTTGGATATTATCCGCATTGGCACGTCAGGCGCCATTCAGCCCGATATTGGCGTGGGGACAATATTGGCCTCCGCCTTTGCAGTGGGTTTTGATGGATTACTTCCTTACTATAAACTGGAGTCATCCACATCCGAAGATCGTATTCAAACGGAGATCGAACGCCAATTTCCAGCGATGGGCTTTCGACCTTATGTAGCAGAAGCTAGTCAATCTCTGCTGAATCGAATAGGAAGGAGCCTACCCCGAGGCATCACTATGACGGCTCCAGGATTCTATGGCCCCCAAGGGCGCATGTTAAGAATTGAAAGTAGATTTCCAGAACTGTTGGACCTAGCGACTCAATTTAGATCGGACGATCATCGGATGACCAATTTGGAGATGGAAACAGCCGGAATCTATGGTATGGCTAGACTGATGGACCATCAGGCACTATCAATCAATGCCATATTGGCTAATCGAGTAAAAGGCGAATTTAGTGCAGCTCCACAGCACCTCATAGCGCGAACCATCACTTACGTGCTGGAACGTCTCTAGCCCATAGTTCTATGTGTTTATATCGACGGATGAGATTCTAAGGCTGTATCACCCCTAGGCTACGCCTTTGCGGTTGGCATCGAACTTTAACATGATAAATAGGAGTATCGTGAAGCTCCATAGTGAAGATCCACCATAGCTGATAAATGGTAGAGGGATGCCAATGACAGGAACAATACCGATCGTCATTCCTATATTGATAAATACGTGGAAAAAGAGAATAGAAGCTACACCATAAGCATATATACGCGCAAATGCCGACCGCTGCCGTTCAGCAATATTGACAATGCGTAGCAATAGGATGATGTAGATTGCAATGACAAATGTGCTTCCTACAAATCCCCACTCTTCGCCGACCGTACAGAAAATAAAGTCAGTACTCTGTTCCGGGACAAAATTGTATTTGGTCTGTGTCCCCTGTAGGTAGCCCTTGCCTAATAACTGTCCTGAGCCGATGGCTATCATGGATTGGTTCAGGTTATATCCTTGTCCTCTGGGGTCATCCATCTTCCCTAGGATGATATCAATTCGATTGCGCTGATGCGATTGCAGAATGTGTTCGTATGCAAAGTCAACGCACAGGATATACAACGCGGAGACGGCAAATAAAATCGAAATATTGATAAGGTACTTTCGTCGCTTGCGTAAGCTATAGGCGAAGAATCCACAGATTAAAGCCAATACGCCTATTAAGATCCATTGATTGATCAACAAGGCTAACACAAATAGCAAGATACACATGGCTATAAAAAGCAGAAAACCCGTATTGACATAGCCCTCTCTGTAGAATACAAAGATTAGGGAAAAGAATGCCAAAGCGGAGCCCGTATCGGGCTGAAGCATGACCAAGAGGACTGGAAAGAGGACAATACCCGCTCCGATTCCCAATGTTTTCATGGTAGGCGCCTTGTTACTTTGGCTGCTTAAGTAATATGCTAACAAAAGACAGGTGGCCAGCTTGCCAAATTCTGAAGGTTGTAACCTGAAACTACCGATGGGTATCCAAGCTTGATTACCCCCCACATTTCGTCCTATCACCAGTACCGCTACTAAGAGGAGTACAACGATTATATAGATGATCGGAGCTGATGAACTGAAAAATTTGGCATCGATAATGAGTATACTGATACCGATGATGATGGCCGAGAAGATGTAAATAGACTGTTTTCCATAATTAGTTTGCAGATTGAACAATCCTGGGTGTTCAGGATCAAACACTGCCGCATGGATATTGAACCACCCGATCAGGCATAATGTCAACCAGAGTAGAATGGTCAACCAATCAATTCGTCCGAAAAACGATTTCTGTTTAACAACACTATTCATGTCTTTTCTTTACTTGGCTGTGGTGTACTAATAGTGATTTTTTGTCCTGATGGTTTGCAGGCATCTGTGGTGCTCTTTTCGCAGTCGATTTGTTTTTTGTCGAGTCTTTTTTGATTTCTTCTTTTTTGACTTTTGGCTTTTCCACCTTAGGGATAAAATTCGCATTGTAGATGCGATCCTGTACATATTTAGGCATAGTGATGGTATCTTTGAGGTATTTTTCTACCATCATACTGGCAATTGGTCCTGCCCATACACCACCATAACCTGCATTTTCAACAAATACAGCGATTGCAATTTTGGGATTCTCCCGAGGAGCAAATGCAAAAAATACTGCATGGTTTTCGCCATGTGGGTTTTGTGCCGTACCAGTTTTGCCGCACATCTCTATTCCAGCTATCCGGTTAGCATATGCAGTACCTCCCGGTACATTCACCGCCTGGCTCAATCCTTCTATCACGGGAGTATAATACTTAGCATCTACCCCTGCAGATATTTTTTCCGTAAACTCTTCTTTGACGATCTTTTTCTCACCTATGCCTTTAATTAAATGCGGTCGATAGTAAAATCCCCGGTTAGCCACAATCGCCATGATATTCGCCATTTGCAATGGCGTGATTCCCATCTCTCCCTGCCCAATGGACAGGGATATATTGAACGATGACCTCCACTTGTTGTTGCCGTAGCGCTTAGTGTAGAAATCAGATGTAGGAAGTAGTCCCGGTTTCTCTCCAGGTAGATCTATCCCTAGCTTGTGCCCTATCCCGAATTTCATCGTTGCCTCCCGCCAAAGATCATATGCCTTCGGACCCGACATTCCCCTTGAATCAATCATCCGTGCATAGGCATATCCGTAGTACGTATTACATGAACGTTGGATGGATCTTGTCAATGCGATGGGACCATCGACGTGCGTACAACGCATAAATCCTCTCCCGCCTCCGTAGCTGTATCCCCCCGGACAATTGAATACTGTATGTTCGTCAAGTACACCCGCCTGTTGTGCCGTGAGCGCAGATACAACTTTGAATACCGATCCTGGCGGGTAGGATGCCTGAATCGGCCTATTGAACATCGGCTTGTTAGGATCATTCAATAATTTCATATAATTATTACCCCGCTGCCGCCCCACCATCAGGTTGGGATCATAGCTCGGGCTGCTGACATACGCCAATACCTCGCCAGTACTCGGTTCTATCGCTACGATCGAGCCGAGTTTGTTTTTCATCAATCGCTCACCCAAAATTTGGAGTTCCTTGTCTAAGGAGGATATAAGCCCATCACCTGCTACTGCCAATGTATCGTATTTGCCTTCCATAAATACGCCTTTTGGTCTATTCAGAGCGTCGACCATAAGATTTCGAACCCCTCTATTTCCTCTAAGCAAATCTTCATAGGCACGCTCTACTCCACTCGCACCAATATAATCACCTGGACGGTAGAAGCCTTTTGCTTTTTCGACATCACGCTCCGTTACCTCTTGGATATAACCTAAGAATTGGGCTGCCAAACTATCTGGATAGTTACGTACAGTTCGATTTTGAACATAGAATCCTCTGAATTTATAAAGATGTTCCTGAAGTCGCGCATAGGTGGTTGCCGAAAGTTGCTTTTCAAATTGAGATGCCCGGTAAGGGGAGTGGGCTCTTGCTTTAGCCATTCTGCTGTCAAATCCAGCTTTATCGATATCGATCAATTCACAGAGAAGCGTCGTATCTATATCTTTGACCTCTCTTGGTGTGACCAATAAATCATATACCGGTTCATTCTGCACCAATACCTTACCCTTTCGGTCTAAGATAACACCGCGTGCAGGGTATACAATGACTTTTCTTAAGACATTGTTATTAGCAGATAGAAGGTAAGTGTCGTCAATGATTTGAAGATAAAATAGCCGAGCGATCAGTACCAGCGCTATGGCAATAAATATCCCCTGAATGACGTATTTACGAGCAAAAAAACTGTTCATAAATCCGAGGTTTCCTTAATTATTATTAGAAAAACGTATAGAATAGACTACGTATTATAGCGAGTTTTCTTCTTAAAGAATAAAATCCCCGATAATAAGATGATAATCAACGTAAAGATACAACTTAATCCGATACTTAGCAGCGTATATTGAAATTGATAGAATGAAAATACTTCCAGTAAGTATAAGATGGTATGGTGTACCAGCGTGCCGAAAAAAATGTAGGAAAGAAACCATTTAAAGCCCATCTCTCCAAGATTCGGAGTCAGATAGGAGTCTTTCATGTCGACTTCCAAGGTGATATTGTGGAAGAATGTTCGATACCAAGCTAATGCTACACATGCTGCAGCATGCACCCCCAACGAGTCATAGAATAGATCAACACAAAATCCTGTTAGAAAAGCCAGCATGTATAATAATAAGTTTGGCAGACCTATAGGTAGTAAAAATATGATCAGTATATAAGGAAATGGACTCGCTAGATTGTAATAACCGATGTTCTTAAACAGGAAGACCTGTAAAAGTATCAATAACACAAACCGTACAAAATTAAATACAATCGTCCTACCCATTATCCGTGTTTGTTTCTTGTAGTTGCTTTTTCTCTTCAGCCAGCTTGTCCTTCAGTATATACACGTGTTGAAGATTTGAAAAATTTGTTGTCAAGAGCATCCGTAGATCTAAAAAGCTTTCACCGGAAGTGATACCCGTCTCTACAATTTTTCCGACGCGGATGCCTTTCGGAAATATCGAAAATCCAGATGTAAAGACATTCTCTCCCTTAGCCACTTTGACATGATTGGGGATATCTCGGACCATCGCATATCTAGAGTCCCTATTGCTGCCCCATACTAAAGAGCCGAATACTTCGGACTTTCCGAGTGTCACCGATATACGGGTGTCCGGATGTAAAAGAGACTGCACTGTGCAAAAATTTGAAGATACATTCAGGACGATCCCTACCACACCATTCGACGTAATCACGCCCATATCTTTTTCGACACCATCTTTGCTGCCTTTATCCAAGGTCAGGTAGTTGCTTTTTTGATGAATACTATTGTTAGCGACATTTGCGACAATAAAATCATATCTCCCCTGTTCAATACTATCTATGATCTGGACAGTGTCCGCAATATTCTTGACAGTGTAGCGCTGGAGTTGGTTGTGCAGGGTCGCATTTTCCTTGACCAGCTGTTCGTTAGCCTCGGATAGTGCAAGATAGCTCTTCCATGAGTTGACCTTAGCATACATAGTGCCAATGATCACATTAGATGAGTTGAAAGCAGAAGAGCGTTGAAAGGTGTTGTTCTGTACAACTAGGATGACAGAAAAGACAAAAAAGAGAATAAACCAAAAGAAGGCGTTATATCTAACTAAGAATAACCAAAGGTTTCTCATGTTTTTTTGTCTTGGTTTTTAACAATTACGCGATATAGAAAGGGACATGCCGTTCTATATCGCGTATTGATGAATGATATAAATTTATTACTGCATTAAGAATTTGAACTTCCCAATGTTCTTTAAAGCTGTCCCGGTTCCACGAGCTACCGCACGAAGTGGGTCTTCAGCTACATGCACAGGCAGTTTTGTCTTTGCCTGAATACGTTTGTCCAAGCCTCTCAGCAATGCACCGCCCCCTGTAAGGTATATCCCCGTCTGATAGATATCAGCAGACAGTTCAGGAGGAGTGATCTCCAGAGCTTTTAAGATCGCCTCCTCTATTTTTGAAATAGATTTGTCTAGACAGTGTGCGATTTCGGTATAGGATACCGTGATCTGCTTCGGAATACCCGTCATGAGATCACGACCTTGTACCGCGAAGTCCTCAGGTGGCTCTTGCAGTTCAGGAAGTGCAGCACCGACCTCAATTTTGATTTTTTCGGCAGTACGGTCACCAATCATGATGTTGTGCTGTCTTCTAATGTATTGTACAATATCGGAGTCAAAATTGTCCCCAGCTACACGGATAGATTGATCACACACAATACCCGAAAGCGCGATTACAGCAATCTCTGTCGTACCTCCACCGATATCAATGATCATGTTACCTACAGGTTCTTCGACATCGATTCCGATACCAAGAGCAGCCGCCATCGGTTCGTGAATTAAATATACTTCTTTTGCTCCAGCAATCTCTGCGGAGTCCCGAACTGCACGTTTTTCAACTTCTGTGATTCCAGACGGAATACACACGACCATTCTTAGGGATGGAAAAAACCAGCTCTTTCCATTATTTACCAGTTTTACCATACCTCTGATCAGGTGTTCAGCAGCTGTAAAATCAGCGATCACACCGTCACGTAGTGGGCGTACAGTTTTTATATTATCGTGAGTCTTGCCTTCCATCTGCATGGCTTGGCGGCCAATAGCGATCACTTTGTTGGTCGTCCTGTCAAATGCAACGATGGAGGGTTCGTCGACTACTACTTTGTCATTATGGATAATGAGGGTATTAGCTGTACCCAAATCAATCGCAACTTCTTGCGTAAACCAGTTAAATAACCCCATTTAGTGAATTTTAATCGATTTTTTATTAATATGCAAAACTACTGAAAAAATATCAATCCCCGTGTACGAAGAGAAAAAATTATTTGGTTCAAAATGAACAAAAATGGTCGTTTTTTAGGTGTCAGTTAGCTAACGTAAAAAGAGGGTAAATAGTATCTATAGGACAGATTAATTTATGAAATTTGCACTAGGACCATCTGTGTACACAAAGTGGACTTTCTTACAACTTTTTTGAAAAGCAATTCATCAGATGACACAGGATTTCAAAACATTTTATTTAACATGTTCGGGATCATTTCGATCTGGAAAGTGACCCCGAATTCCATGTATAAAAATATTTATCGAGCACCAGGCGGGCAGTATCGCTGTAGATATTGGGTAAAAAGACCAGAGAGGTGCCGCGTCGTTCCCTCGCCTTCATTGATGGAGTGGCTGCGGTTAGGGTAGGACATCAGCTGAAATTGTTTGTTTTGCTTGACCAATTCGTTTACGTATACCTCCGTGTTTTGATAGTGCACATTATCATCACCTGTACCGTGGATCAATAGCAGATTGCCACGAAGATTCTTGGCATATGTTATCGCAGATCCTTTTACAAAATCGGCTAGATTTTCCTGTGGCAATCCCATGTAGCGCTCCTGATAGATATTGTCGTAAAACAATTGATTGGTCACTGGAGCAATGGCAATACCCGTCTGATAGATCTCTGGGTATTGCCCCAGTAGATTGAGGGTAGAGGCGCCGCCACCACTCCAGCCCCATACCGCTACACGTGTGGTGTCCACATATCCCCATTTAAAGATTTCTTTGGCACCCATGGCTTGATCCCGGATGTTGATGACCCCAATGTTACGATAAATAGATTTGCGCCATTCTCGTCCCTTAGGTGCCGGTGCTCCTCTGTTTTCTAGCGAGACGTATAAGTAGCCATCTTTGCTCATATCTCCTGTATATAGAAAGTTAGATCCTGTATTGAAATCGTCGGTCACGGTCTGAGCGGCAGGTTCGCCATATACATAAAATACGATGGGATACTTTTTAGATGGATCAAAGTCTCGAGGTTTGACTACCCAGCCATCCAGCTCCACACCATCTACTGTTGTCACTTTGAAAAACTCTGCTTGTGGTTGATTAGAGGCTGCTTTCTGGATATTTTTAGCGGCAACAAGTTGTTTGTGACTAGGGAGCTGTACCACCGCATCTGCAAAGTGCAGATCCCGGCCACTACTACTGAAGAGTGCAAGGGCACCAGTAGGAGAAATGCTATAGGTATTCGTACCTCCGTACTCCTGAGGAGTGACCCGAATAGCTTTGCCACCTGACAGGTCTATGCGATATAGGTATTTCTGCGTGGCATTGGTTGGAGATGCTGAGAAATAGATGCTGTTACTGGTTGCATCTAAAAAATCCAGTGTCATCACGTCATAACCCTCTTTTGTAATCAGTGTCTCCTTGCCTTGAAGGTCGATTTTATATATCTGCCGCCAACCATTTTTCTCTGAGAGCCAGATGAATTCCTTGCCATTGTTTACCCAATCCCAACCGCTGGGGTCGCCATCGTTCCATCGGGCTTTGATGTCGATCCATGCCGCATCTGTCTCCTGGTGAATCGTTTTGCCTTTTGCGGTATGGACATCACATACGATTATCTTACTGACATTTTGTTTTCGGTTCAGTTGCTGTATGATGACAGATTTCGAATCCAGTACCCATTCCATCCTCGGGATATAATGCTGGACGTCATCGCCCGCGATTTCCGCTCTTTTGGTGGATTTGTCGTCGACATTATAGAGCCATATTGAGCATGCAGATGGATTCATGCCTACTTTTGGATATTCTACTGGAATAGTAAATGAATACAAACTATCCGTATTGTTGATCATCAAAAAATTCCGGGTTCCTCTGGCGTCTAACTTCCAATAGGCAATCTTAGTGCCGTCAGGAGACCAGCGAAAACCATCCTGACAACCGAATTCCTCCTCATAAGCCCAGTCAAATGTCCCATTTATAATGCGATCCGTACCATCCTTTGTAATTTTCACGATACGATTGTCCGAAAGGTTTTCGATATAAATATTATGTTCGGATACGTAGGCCACCTGCTGACCATTCGGTGAAAATTTGGCAAACATAAGCGAGGAGATGGGAAGACTCTTCCCGAGTTGAATCAACTTTTTTGAACGATTATGGTATATCCAATAGTCTCCTCGTGTGTGTGCTCTCCACACCCGCTGCGTGTTGGCAAATAGAAGTAGGCTACTGCCATCTGGGGATACTTGAAAACTTTGCACATTTATTGCCGCTGTGGAGTCTCTGGGGATCAGATCTTGACTAGTTAAGAAGACTTTACGTTGACCTGGATTTAGGATATCCACGATTTCTATTCCATCCTCACTAAAAGAATAGTATGCATTGCCGTCAGAAGTCCATTGCCGCTTCTGGGCCATGCTGTGATTCACACATAGGAATATCCCCATCAAAAAGAGGAGTTTAAATATATTTCCAGTCATATTATTCGGTTATGCTTAATAATTGGCTCTATAGTTTTCGATTTCTTCTGTGGTCTTGATCAGTTCAGAACCCAATAGACGGTAGCCATCAGTCGTGATCAAAAAGTCATCCTCTATCCGTACACCACCGAACTCTCTATATTCATTGACTTTGTCGTAGTTGATGAATGCACTATTCTTCCCCTCAGATTGCCATATATCGATCAATTCAGGTATGATGTAGATTCCGGGTTCGACCGTGAGGACATATCCTTTCTGGAGTTCTTTGCCGAGGCGTAGAGACTTCAGTCCGAAGGTTTGGGTATCCTTGGGCTCGGCCTCCGTATAGCCTACATACTGTTCGCCAAGATCTTCCATATCATGTACATCCAGTCCCATCATGTGTCCAAGACCACATTGGAAGAAAAGTGTATGGGCATGTGCCTCTACTGCTTCTTTCGGATTCCCTTTCATCAATCCAAGGTCGGTCAGTCCTTCTGTCAATGCCAGACAGGCATGAAGGTGAATATCCCTAAACTGGATGCCCGGTTTCAAAGCCTCTCTTGCTGAGGTAAAGGCGTGCAGGACGACATTGTAAATATCACGTTGTTTAGGAGTAAAGGTTTTGTCTACCGGAAATGTCCGAGTAAGGTCCCCGGCATAACCCATGGAGGTTTCCGCTCCCGAATCATTCAGGAATAAATTTCCCGATTTCAACGTGTTGAGACGATAATGATTGTGAAGAATTCCGCCGTTGATGGTTACGATAGGAGGATAAGCCATGGCACATCCTTGGTCTGCTGCAAGATGCTGGATAGCATTAGCGATTTCAAACTCTTTGATGCCCGGCTTGGCCATGCGCATAGCCAGCAAGTGCATTTCATTAGACACACGTATAGCTTCTTCAATCTGAACAATTTCTTGCTCCTCCTTGACGCTCCTTTGTTGGACAATGGCTTGTATTAAAATAGGAGAGGGGTGGAGCTGCACAGTGGAACAGTCCAAAAGATCACTTAATAAAATCTTGTTGGCAGATTGGTATGGAGGAAGGTAGTGCACCGCTCTATTCGATACTTTTGCCTTTTGAAGGTATGTTGCCAGTTCAACATAAGGAAGAGTCTCTTCAATACCTGCTTTTGTGCTCTTCTCCTTTAATGTCTCCTGCCTGCCCATCCATACGATATCATCCATGCTCAGTTCATCCCCGAATAAGATGGTCTTATCCTCGTCAATATCCAAAATTGCTGCTAGCTTGGGCTCCTGTATGCCAAGATAATATAGAAATGTACTGTCTTGGCGAAAAGGATACGTGTTGTGCTCAAAATTAATGGGATTCTCAATGTTGCCTAAAAGTAAGATAACACCGCTTTTCACCTCTTTTTTTAAGACATCCCGCCGTTGTTGGTAAGTATGTGCTGTAAACATATAGTAGTCTATGGTAACGGTAAATAAAATAAATTGTGTTGCAGTAATCAGCTTCCTTAGAAGGAAGTAAGTACAAAGATACAGGTAAAATTGGGTAAAAGAAAAGCTACTATCCGTTCATATTTTGTTGAACGTTGACCATATTTTAACATAATTTTCTGAAATAAGCGTAACTTGCATAATACCTATTATAAGCATGTATGAAAAGTCTACAGTTTTGTGTTCCAGCTGCAGGTGCTACCAGCATAGAGATCCAGAATGATGTGATGGACCACTTCTACCCTTATTTTCATCGGCATGAAGAAACTCAGATTATGTGGATAGTAAGGGGGCAGGGCACATTGGTCATTGAGGAAAATCTATTTCCGTTTCAGGATGGAGACATCTTTTACTTAGGGGCCAATCAATCACACGTCTTTAAATCTGACCCACAGCAGATATCTCCACCGAGTGAAAGTGCTATTCATGCAGTATCAATTTTTTTTGATCCCGGCAAGAAGCTTGCACCATTGTTCCAATTGAGTGAATTTAATAGCTTACGGGAGTTTGTCTCCGGATCAAAAATCGGATTTAAAGTGCATCCCGAATATGTAGAAGCTATAGGCCTATACATTGAGAGGGTGCAAGGATTACAGGGGATGGATCGACTATTTTCATTCTTCGGACTTCTTAACGAGTTGATGGTGACGTCCAGATACCACAGCTCACTATCGGTCAATCCAGGTATGCAAATGAATATATCCAAAAGTGATCAACGTATATTGATAGCACAAGATTATATCCTACAACATTTTACCAGCCAACATTTGGAATTGAATGTCGTTGCTGCAAAGGCGAGTCTGACACCTCAAGCTTTCTGCAGGTCGTTCAAGAAGCATACCGGACTGACATATATTGCCTATCTCAATCATATACGCGTGCAAGAGGCCTGCAAACTGCTGGCAGACGCTAGGCTCAACAGTGTATCCGCAATTGCGTTTGACAGTGGTTTCAACAGTTTGACCAATTTCAATCGTGTCTTTCGCCAGATCATGCAATGTTCGCCAAAAGAGTATCTGGCACGTTACAAGAAGTCACTATCAGTATAAAATCTCAAAAGGTTAAAATACGGTTGTAATTGATTCAATGATGCACAGATTCACGGTTAATATCCTGCTAGTTTTGAAATAAAAAAAGCCAAAGTATGAACACAAAACTAAATTGGGAGGGAGTTTATCCCGCAGTTCTCACTCCATTCACCAAAGATGGAGAAGTTGATTATGATATGTTTGCCAAAAATACAGAAGCACAGATCGCTGCGGGTGTGCATGGGATTATTTTAGCCGGCTCATTAGGAGAAGCCAGCGTCTTGAATACACAGGAGAAGTTTGATCTATTAGAATATGCCCTTCACATTGTAAAGGGGCGAATTCCGGTTCTCTTAAACTTGGCTGAGCATACCACCAAAGATGCAATAGCATTTGCGAAGAAGGCACAGGAAATAGGAGCTGACGGTCTTATGTTGCTGCCTCCCATGCGATACAAAGCGGATGATCGTGAGATTGTTACTTATTTCAAAGCTGTTGCTAACGCCTCCTCTCTACCGATTCTCATTTATAATAATCCGGTGGACTATGGTGTGAAAGTCACCTTAGATATGTTTGAAGAGTTGATAGAATGTAGTACGATTCAAGCTGTTAAAGAATCTACCAGAGACCTGACCAATGTCACCCGTATGATCAACAGGTTTGGAGACCGCATGAAGATACTAGGCGGAGTAGATACCATCTGTTTAGAGTCCATAATGATGGGGGCGCACGGTATGGTAGCAGGATTGGTCGATGCATTCCCGAGAGAGACTGTGGCGATTTACAATCATGCAAAGTCCGGAAATTATCAGAAAGCGGTAGAGATATACAGATGGTTCATGCCGCTATTGGAATTGGACATACTACCCAAGTTGGTACAATACATCAAGCTGGCGGCGACAAGTGAGGGTATAGGCACACCGTATGTCCGGGCTCCCCGTTTGGAATTAGAAGGGAGCGAGCGCGAGCGTGTGTTGTCTACCATTGAAGCTGCCCGTGCGACTCGTCCCATTTTAGACTAACTATTTGATCATGATTGAAAATAAATTTATATCCGTAGAAGAGCACCTTGCAGCAGCGCACAGAGCATTTCGTTTTCTGAGCGATACCACTATTCAGCAACGGGCAGCTTTTATGTATGCCGTTGCTGACCGGATTGAACAACTCGACGATCAATTATTGATCACAGCACATGCAGAGACATCCCTACCTTTGACGCGGCTTCAAGGAGAGAAGGCTCGTACTATAGGACAGTGGCGTACTTATGCGTTAGCCGTGGAAAAAGGGATATATGTAGATGCTAAAATAGATAAGGCAGATCCTGAAAAAGGGAAGAGTGACCTTCGTAAGCTGAATCTAGGGATTGGACCAGTAGTCATTTTCGGAGCGAGTAACTTCCCATTTGCATTCTCTACCGCAGGAGGGGATACGGCAAGCGCTATAGGTGCCGGTTGTCCCGTTCTTTTCAAAGCACATCCAGCACACTTGCAGACCTCTCGCCTTATGGCCGATGTATTGACTACGGTATTAGATGATTTCGGTTGGCCCTTGGGTATTTTTCGACATGTAGAGGGGGAGGGCAACGAAATCGGCACATACTTGGTCAACCACTCAAGTGTCAAGGGAGTAGCCTTTACTGGTTCATTTGTAGGGGGAAAGGCGCTCTTTGATTTGGCAAATAGACGGGAGGAGCCTATACCTGTATTTGCCGAAATGGGGAGTGTTAATCCTATATTCGTGTTTCCTGAACTACTGGCGCAAGATGCAGAGACATTGGCCAAAGCATATATATCGTCGTTAACCTTAGGTGTTGGCCAATTTTGTACTAATCCTGGGCTACTAATTACACAAAGGGGGGAAGATTTTGAGCGTTTTAAAAATGTTCTACGTCATGAGTTGTCAGCTGTATCTCCCCAACCTATGCTACACGGAGGCATATTGGAGCACTATGAGCACAATAAACATCGATTAACCGTTCGGGAAGATATCTCACCCGTGGCTGAGGGAGAGATAGGGACTTCTCAACATCAGGCACAGGCGTGTGTGATGGAGACCTCAGCAAGAAACTTCCTCAATAATCCTATCTTAAGTGAGGAGGTGTTTGGACCGTTTGGCTTACTCGTACAGTGTGACTCTATGGCGGAGATGTTGGACGTGGCCACTCAGTTAAGGGGGCAGTTGACGGTAACTATTGCAGCCACGATAGCAGATGCCATCGGCCATAGCTCAATAGTGGAAGTGTTGAAGGATAAATGTGGACGAATATTGTTCAATGGGATGCCAACAGGCGTTGAAGTTGTCTCTGCTATGCAACATGGTGGTCCATACCCAGCTACTACAGATGCCCGATTTACATCTGTCGGACCAGATGCAGTGAAAAGATTTCTTAAACCCCTTGCTTTTCAAAATTGGCCAGATCAGCTCCTGCCAGAAGAGTTGCAGGAGCTGAATCCTCTAGGCATCACGCGGATGGTCGATGGAGTATATCAATATATTTAACAGGATCATGATTGTTTAACAGATGAACAAAACTTTTTTTTGTATAGATTCCCATACCTGTGGCTGCCCGGTGAGGCTCGTCGCTGGTGGAGCACCCATCCTGCGTGGCAGTACCATGATGGAGAGACGTTTGCATTTTATGGACGAGTACGATTGGATACGCAAAGGTCTCATGTTCGAACCCAGAGGGCACGATATGATGAGTGGAAGTATTTTATATCCCCCGTGTGATGAAGCTAATGATGTAGGAGTACTCTATATTGAGACCAGTGGTTGCCTACCCATGTGCGGGCACGGTACAATCGGGACTGTGACCATTGCCATTGAAGAAGGCTTAGTCAAGCCTAAGATACCAGGTAAGCTGAGATTGGAGACTCCCGCAGGGCTTATTCTGATCGATTATGCACAGGAGGGACGTAAAGTGAAATCTGTTCGGTTGACCAATGTAAAATCATTTCTGTATGCCCAAGGCTTGGAGGTGCTATGTCCTGACTTGGGTACAATGACGGTTGATGTCGCTTATGGAGGTAACTTCTATGGGATCATTGATCCGCAAGATCACTTTGAAGACATCTCCCAATTTAGTGCCAGCCAATTGATCCACTATGGCAAGCTCATTAGACGGTTGTTGAACGATAAATACACGTTTGTCCACCCTGAAAACGAGCATATCCAAGGGTTGAGCCATATCCAATGGACAGGAAGGCCGATCAGTGCTCTGGCAAGCGGACGCAATGCGGTATTGGTCGGCGAAAACGCACTGGACAGATCACCATGTGGCACCGGTACATCTGCACGTATGGCGCAATGGTATGCCAAGGGTAAACTGAGAGAAGGCGAGTCCTTTGTTCATGAAAGCTATATCGGATCCCAATTTATTGGCCGTATCGAAGAAGTAACCGAGGTAGGTGATTATCCGGCGATTGTCCCTTCGGTAGAAGGGTGGGCCAGAATTACAGGTTACAATCATATTATTATCGATGACGAAGATCCCTATTGGTTAGGATTTCAAGTAATGTAAAAGCTATGCAAGATCAACAAAAAAGGTGTAAAGGTAAGGTCATCGTTATCGGTGCTGGGATTGCTGGATTGAGTTCGGCCTTCTATCTTGTGCAGGATGGTTGGGAAGTCAGTATCTTAGAGCGTGGAGACGGCGAGGACAATTGTTCATATGGAAATGCAGGTATGATCGTGCCCAGCCATTTTACACCATTGGCAGCCCCTGGAGTAGTGTCACAGGGCATTCGATGGATGTTTGATAGCAAAAGTCCTTTTTACGTGAAGCCGAGCTTTCGCGGAAATATGATTTCTTGGGGACTTAAGTTTTTGAAGCATGCCAATCATAAACATGTGAAGCAATCTGCTCCCGGTCTACGTGACTTGCATTTGGCAAGTAGCCACCTGTATACCGAGTGGGACCAGATGGATGGATTTGAATTCGGGCTTAACCAGAATGGTATACTCATGCTGTTCAAGACTGATAAAGTAGGGGAAGAAGAGACCGAGCTGGCCTATCGTGCCCGAGAGCTTGGATTGAAGGTCGATGTCTTGGATCAAGCACAAATTCAGGCCCTCGAACCTTTTACAGAATTAGATGTGCTCGGTGGGGCGCACTATAGGTGTGATGGACATCTAGATCCGACCAAGTTAATGGGACAGCTCCGGAGATATCTAGAAGCACATGGAGTACATATGCATACTGAATGTAAGGTGGAACGCATGGAAATAGAGGGAGGAAGTATAAAGGCATTGATTGCTAATGGACAGCAATTTTCAGCGGATAAATTTGTGATGACCGGTGGAGCTTGGTTACCACAACTGGCCGCTCAGGCAGGGTTAAAGATACCGATCATGCCTGGAAAAGGCTATTCCTTTATGTACACCCCCGGTCAGCTCGACCAAAAGTTGGAACATGCTGCCCTGCTCTTGGAAGCCAGAGTCGCCGTGACACCGATGAAGGGACAGATTAGATTTGGAGGCACTATGGAGCTAGCATCTTTTAATAAAAAGGTCAATATGAATAGGGTCGAAGGCATTGTCCGCTCCATTCCCAATTATTTGCCTGACTTTAAAATGCAGTTACCGCCTGTGCAGGATATATGGTATGGCTATAGACCTTGTTCTCCCGATGGACTGCCCTATCTGGGTAAAGCCAAGGGATTGGACAATCTCTTGATTGCGGGCGGTGCCGGTATGATGGGACTTAGCTTGGGACCTATATTTGGCAAGGTAATCGCTCAGTTAGCAGCTGAAAAACATGTAACCGTCAATATCGAGGCTTATTGTCCAGATCGATTCAATTGATAGAACCATTAAGAGTCAGCAGAGCATGTGTCTTCTATAAAGACGAGTTAAATGAAAATGAGCATACGAAGAGTAAAACGTAAATTTCTAAAATGGTAAGACGACTAATACAGTATAGCATTTCATTGGTAATTCTAGGCTGCCAGTTAGCAGCAGTTGGACAAGGTAGACAGGAAGATTATGATAGAGCCAATAGTTATTATAGCCAATACGGGAATAAGGTGTTTAACAATCCGACCAGTTTTACGTGGCTGGAAGGTAGTCAACAGTTTTGGTATACCCTAGACGATGGGACAGGTACCAAGTATGTCTTGCAGCACATCAACGGCAGTCGCCAACAGTTGTTTGATCATCAATTGCTGGCAGACAAAATGAGCACTTTGCTAGGGATACAGATCACGGCTTCCAAGCTATCGCTAACCCGATTCCGTGTCGAAAAAGAGAACATGTTCAAGTTTGAGGCCTATGATAAAAAAATGGTGTTTGATGCGCAACGTAAGCAGCTGACGATTGAGGGAAATGTCGAAAGAAGTCAAGAAAGGAAATGGAATTTTGAAGGCGGATTCAGAAATGAACAACGTGCAGATAAAGTCAAATCTCCTGATGGTAAAAAGGAAGCCTATATCCACAATTATAATGTATACGTTCGGAGTTCTGATGAACACTCAGTTAACCAGCTAACCACAGATGGGACGGCTATTCGCTATTATTCGAGCGATATAGAATGGTCGCCTGATGGACAGAAGCTATTGACCAGTCTGCTCACCGCAGTCAAAGTTGGTAAAGTTCCTTTGATAGAATCTTCACCAACGGATCAACTACAGCCTAAGCTTTTTGATCGCAACTATGTCAAGCCTGGAGAAAGTATCCCTCAGCGGCAACCTATACTTTTTAATCTCGCTCAGCAGGCACAGTATAAAGTAGATATGCACCTCATTCCGGAGCAGTATTTTGTCAGCAACTTTCGATGGCGGGATGACAGTAAGTCTTTGGTCTTTGATTACAACAAACGGGGGCATCAAGAATACCGAATTATGGAATTTAATGCGCTTACTGGACAAGTGCGTACAATAGTGAAAGAGATAAGCAAGACTTTTGTCAATTACTATGGTAAGACCTATCGATATGAAGTCGATGGTGGTAAGGAACTGATTTGGATGTCAGAGCGGGATGGATGGACACACCTGTATCTTTATGATGCGGTCGCTGGACAAGTGAAAAATCAGATTACAAAAGGTCAATGGATAGTCCGGAAAGTCATTAACGTTAATGCAGGCAAGCGGGAGATTATCTTTGAAGGAAGTGGGATGGTCATAGGACAAGATCCTTATTTTATCCAATATTACAAGATTAATTTTGACGGTACAGGATTAATAGCCCTGACAAATGAAGATGCAACCCATCGGGCTGTTTTCTCGCCTGATCATAGCTATTTCATTGATACCTATTCCCGTGTTGACCAGGCTCCCAAGAGTGTACTCCGGTCCGCAAAAGACGGCGCAGTTGTACAGGCAGTGACAGACGCAGACATAGCTGGATTGCTAGCCACCGGTTGGAGACCTATGGAATCATTTGTCGCCAAAGGAAGGGATGGTGTAACCGATATTTGGGGAGTCATTGTGCGTCCAAAGGATTTTGATCCTGCAAAAAAATATCCCGTCATCGAGTATATATATGCAGGTCCCCACGATTCATTTGTGCCGAAGCAATTTACAGTATTGAGTGGGGGCGGGATGGCTGAGCTCGCAGAGCTTGGGTTTATTGTTGTGCAGATTGATGGGATGGGTACAGCCAATCGGTCTAAGGCATTTCATGATGTATGTTGGCAGAATTTAAAAGATGCCGGCTTTCCTGATCGCATTGCTTGGATGAAAAGCGCCGCCCAGCACTATCCGTATATGGATTTAGATCGGGTGGGGATCTATGGCACCTCTGCTGGCGGGCAAAATGCTGCCGGAGCGGTGCTTTTTCATCCTGATTTTTATAAGGTATCAGTTGCCTCTTGTGGATGTCACGACAATCGGATGGACAAGATCTGGTGGAATGAACAATGGATGGGCTATCCTATTGGGGCTCACTATGCGGCGTCTTCCAACATCGTGCATGCTGCCAATCTCAAAGGTAAGCTGATGCTCCTTGTCGGGGAGCTGGATAGTAATGTGGACCCTTCATCCACCTATCAATTTGTGAATGCGTTGATCAAAGCGGGAAAGCCCCACGAGTTTATCCTGTTACCAGGTATGGATCATACCAGTGGTGGTGCTTATGGCGAGCATAAGCGGCGAGACTTCTTTGTCAAGCACCTGTTGGGCGTAGACCCGCCCACATGGAAGTAGGTATAGTCATATAGGATTACATCGATACCTTAATGTAGTAATTAAAGGTGTCGATGTCGATGTTTACTTTGCTCAATCCCGATATCTCTAATGGTTTGAACGCTGTAGTCAGCGGTATCTGTTGACGTTCCTTTCCTTTTACACCGATCGCAATTGGCATCTTAAAGTCCTTCACGTCACTGATCCATCTCGCCTGTGGTAAGCCGTCTTTCCCCCATTTGACTTCTAAAGTCGGGATGTCGGTGTGTTGCACATACTGTTCGAATATCGTTGACATATCTATCCCCGAATGAATGGATAGGTACGAGACGATATCCTGATAATCGACTGTTTGATGGTAAAACTCCTTGTTGAGGCCTCTCAATATATTTCTCCATTTTTCATCATCATTAATGATCGTCCGGAGCATGTTGTGCAGCACACCACCCTTTACATACATATCGCCCGAGCCTTCTTTATTGACATGATAAGGGCCCTGTAAGGGTATGTCATTTTGAATTCCCTTTCTATTGCCATGCACATATTCCTGGCTGGCTTTTTTACCGAAATGATAATCTATATAAACGGCCTCCGAATAGTTGGTGAAGCTCTCGTGGATCCATAGGTCGGCAATATCCTTGGCCGTAATGTTGTTGCCAAACCATTCATGACCTGCTTCATGTATAATGATAAAGTCCCATTTCAATCCCCAGCCCGTGCCAGAGCCATCATGACCTAAATATCCATTTTTGTACTGATTGCCATATGCGATACCACTTTGATGTTCCATGCCCAGGTGTGGTGTCTCAATGAGTTTAAAGCTATCTTCGTAAAAAGGGTAAGGACCAAACCAGTGTTCGAATGCTTCGAGCATCGGTTTGACGTTAGCGCCAAAATGTTTCTTTGCGATAGATTCATGCCCGCGGATGACGTAATAGTCAATGTCCAACAGGCCATTTTCGCCCGGATAGCTGTCTTTGAAATGGACATAATCACCGATATTGAGCGCGATGTTGTAGTTGTTGATCGGATTGGAGACAAACCAGTTGAACTTGCGGTACCCTTCTTTCGGTTTTTCTATACTTTTCAAGCGTCCATTCGAGATGTTCATAAGAGGCTCCGGGACAGTTACTGAGATGAGCATACTGTCCACTTCATCTGAGAGATGGTCTTTATTTGGCCACCAGGAGCTTGCTCCGAGCCCTTGACACGCAGTTGCTATCCAAGCTCTACCATTTTGATCTTTTTTCCAGTCAAATCCACCGTCCCAAGGAGCCTTTTTTGCAGCAATAGGTATTCCGGAGTAAAGTACTTGAAATGAGTCTATTGTACCTGCTGGAATGGTATCCGGGAATTTGGGATATACCGCATTAAACTCACGGGTATAAGGTATTTCCTTACCCCGATATGTGATCTTCTCAATTTGTAGATTGTCAAATAGATCGAACTGTAACACCTGAAAATCTTTTACGGCTTTGAACGTAAAGAGGTTGCTACCTGTGATCGATTTGCTATGGGGATCCACGGCGACATCCAGATGGTAATATGTGACATCATAGCACACCCGGAGAGGAGAGAGCTGTCCTCGTAGCGAATCTGCTCTTGTAAATGTCGTTGTTTGGTTCAAAAACTGTCCAAAACAGGAGGCTGTCAAAAATAGTAGTAAGAGTGAAAGGATATAACGCATTTTATAACTTGAATTCATCATCAGATTATAAAAATACTAAAACAAGCCAATAAAGGACGATTTAAATTCCTTTAGTTGCTCTTCTAGTTCTGAAAAAATCTGTGATTTGATCCAAGGTAAATGCATTGAGGCAATTAAGCGCACTTAATCCTCCTTTTCTAGCCACATGTACGCCATAGTGCATATCAAGGAGTCCCTCCGTACGGTGAGCATCTGGATTGATTGACAACAATACCCCTTTCTCCAATGCATATCGATGCCATCTCCAATCCAAGTCCAATCGTAGCGGATTTGCATTGATTTCGATGACCACTCCATTAGTAGCACAGGCATCTATAATTTTTTTAAAATCCAGAGGGTAGCCTGAACGGCTTAGTAAAAGACGGCCAGTCGGATGTCCAAGTATTGTCGTATATGGGTTTTCAATAGCTTTGATCAAACGTTCAGTTGCCTTATCCTCCGCCATTTTTAAATTGGAGTGGACAGAAGCCACCACAAAATCAAATTTAGAAAGGACTTCATCTGGATAATCGAGTGAACCGTCCGATAATATGTCGGATTCTATACCCTTGAATATTTTGAAAGGCGCTAGCTTTTGATTGAGAATATCTATTTCTGCCCATTGCTGCTCAAGACGCTCGATGGACAGTCCATTTGCATAAACAGCAGTACGGGAGTGATCACATATCCCTAAGTATTCCAGAGAAAGGTCTTCCTTACAGTATCTGGCCATCTCAGCCAGACTGTGTACCCCATCGCTGTAAGTGGAGTGATTATGTACCGTTCCTTTCAGTTGTTCGAATGTGATGAGGTCCGGAAGCGTATTCATCTTTGCACGTGCAATCTCATCTAGCCCTTCCCTCAGCTCTGGGGCTATGTACGATAAGCCTAAGCTCTCATAGATAGCTGTTTCAGACATCCCCTGCGGAATTGGATGTTGAATGGCCTCCAGTTGACTGATGTGCGCATCCGACCCCGTGCTTAGTAGGAGGTCCCGTGCAAAATCTGTAGAGGTCGTCGGATACAATTTGAAGACATAACCATTGCTATCCTTTGCTACAAGGTGGTCTTGGATCTTCTCAAACTGTTCTATATCGGGTAGCGCTGAAAGGGTCTGCTCCAATTGATCGGCACTAGCTGAGACTAAATAGCCAACGTGATCAAGCACTTCTACCTTTCTGCGGTAATCTCCAGTAAAGGAGATCAAGGTATCTACAGGGTATGCACTTGTTATACGATTTAACAGTGCCTCAGCCGCAGGTTGTACTCTAGCGAATAAAAACCAGCCTTGATTTGCAATTGAAAACTCTATTGCTTTTTTGATTTCCTCCTGTGTTTTAAGACCGAATCCTTTTGCCTCGATCAGTCTATTCTCATTACAGGCGTAATACAGCTCCCCCACAGTCTCAATGCCCAGCTCTTTCCAGACAACTTGAACTTTTTTCGGGCCAAGACCCTTTATCTGTAGCATTTCAAGGAGCCCTTCAGGTGTGATCGAAATCAGTTGGTCCAATTCTCCAAAGGACCCTTTTTGCAAGATTTCCTGTATCTTTTCAGCCGTACTTTTCCCAATACCTTGCTGTGCACTCAGCTCCTCAATAGTAGCCGAAGCCGCCTGAAACGGAAGTTTATCTATTTTGAAGGATGCAGAGGCCATTGCCTTGGCTCTAAAAGGATTTTCATTATGAAGCTCCATAAGCTGGCTTCCTAATTTAAACAATTTGGCAATGACCTTATTTTCCATTTTTAATATTGTTATTCGATGGTTACTTGTTTTTCTTCTTCTGTTTTCGGTCTTTCATACTTGTTGATGATGAGGCGTATTCCGCCATTCATGGTAAAGAATTTGACCGTCCAGTTGACGAAAGTAACCAATTTATTTCTAAATCCGAAGATGGACATTAAGTGGACAAACATCCATACAAACCAGGCAAAGAAGCCTTGGAATCTAATTTTGCCCATATCCACTACTGCTTTATTACGACCGACAGTTGCCATTGAACCTTTGTCGAAATAACTGAATTTTTCAAGCGGCTGATCGTTAAGAAGATGCATGATTTGGTGTGCGACGAATTTTCCCTGTTGCTGTGCTACAGGGGCTACACCTGGAAGTCCGCGCGGAAGCTCCTCGGTAATCATTGCGGATACATCACCAATAGCAAATACATTTTTTAAGCCCTCAACGCGACATTCTGCATCGGTTTTGATACGGTTGCCACGTTGGATGATTTCTTTGTCTAATCCTTCTGGAAACTGTCCCATTACACCAGCGCCCCAAATGACGGTCTTCGTATCAATGCTCTCCCCATCGCTGAAGGAGATGGTATTACCGTCATAGTTCGTAACCTGTTTATTCAACAAAACTTTCACACCCAGTTCTTTCAAATAGGTTTCCGCTTTTTCAGACGCTTGAGGTGACAGTGCTGCTAATATTTTGCCTTGACCTTCTACAAGATATACGTTCATCTCCTGAGTAGACAATTCTGGATAATCTTTGCGCAGGATGTGATTACGTATTTCAGCAATAGCTCCAGAAAGCTCCACGCCAGTAGGACCTCCACCCACAATAACAAAATTAAGGTAGGGAGCACGTTGTGTGGCTGTCTCTTTTGTAACAGCAACCTCTAGGTTTTGAAGGACATAACTGCGTATATTAAGCGCTTCCTTAATACTTTTCATTGGAAGTGAATATTTTGCTACCTGCTGATTTCCAAAGAAATTAGTCGTAGCACCTGTAGCAATGACCAGATAGTCATAGTCAAATTCGCCGATATCCGTCTGCACAATTTGATTGACAGCGTCGACGTTCGTTACCTCTGCAATTCTAAATTTGAAATTCTCCTGTGATTTAAACATCTTCCGTAGCGGAAAGGATATAGCATCGGCCGCTAGGGTACCTGTCGCTACCTGATAAAGTAACGGTTGAAATGTATGAAAGTTATTGCGATCCAAAAGTAATACTTCTACATCTTTGTTTTTGAGGTGTTTAGAAACCTCAACTCCGCCAAAACCACCACCAATTACGATAACTCTTGGAAAACTTCTCTCTGAACGACTGCTTAGCATATTAGTTGTTTTATCTTAATTCTATAAACTTTTGCAAGTTTTTGCAAATATCTTAATTTTTATTGCAGAAAACTAAATTATCTACAATTAACCATGCACACTGACTTAGAAAAATTTTAAAAGAAACAGATTTTACGACAACTTTACTTATTAACAACAGAAACCAGTTGATTTTGTTTGTTTTATCGCGCTCTATTCAGCTTATTTAATAGTGTACAAAGTACACAAATTTAAGAATAATAATTAGAACCTTTATGCACTATCTACACCAAGAGGTGTGAAAATATTTTCCGACTAGATTAACCTATATACGAGTATATTTTGTGCAAGATGGTGTAAAAGTATCCATCCCATGTATCTCTGCTTGAGTTAGTAAACAGAGATACATAGGATGGATAAAAAACGGATAGTTATAGTATCGGCTGACGAGTCTGAATGACGTCAAATATGAAAATGAGATTTCTCCTATCATACATGGTCATTCTCTTGTCGATTATTAGTCTTATTGTAAAGTTCCTCTTATCCTCACATGGAGTCCATCATTGTCATTGCTCAATCTGATTTGGCAGGCCAGCCTGCTTTCATCATCAGCATCAGGAAGCGTGTCTAACATGTCCAACTCTTGATCTTGAGCTTCAGAAAGTTGATCTGCCCCTTCAAGGACCTGTACATGGCAGGTCGCACATAGTGCCATTCCTCCGCATGTTGCGAGGATATCGTATTCTGAGGCTTTCAAGATTTCCATTAGACTCAAGTTGACATCTGTAGGCACTTCTACCGATCTGGAGCTGCCATCTCTGTCCTCGATGTATATCGTAATTAGATTTTCCATGATTAAAAAGCATTTACACCATTTACAGTAGTGTATTTAAAGGTCAATTTCTGATTGGGATACACGTATTTGAATGCACTTTGAGCCATTAAAGCCGCTTCATGATAGCCGCACAGGATAAGCTTAAGTTTTCCGGGGTAGGTATTGATATCCCCGATAGCAAAGATACCCTCCACATTCGTAGAGTAGTCAAAAGTGTTGACTTCAATGGCATTTTTGTCTATATTTAGACCCCACTCACCGATAGGCCCCAATTTTGGACTTAACCCATATAGCGGAATAAAGTGTTCAGTCGTGACATTTACTTGTTCCTTCTGCTTATTGGTCAATTGGACCTGCTCCAACGTGCCGTTGCCTGTCAGGGCAACAAGATTGTGAGATAGAAGAAGGTCGATTTTGCCCTCGTTGGCAAGCAAATATACCTTTTCAGCCGAATCAGGTGCTCCTCTAAAGCTATCGCTTCTATGAACCAAAGTGACTTTTTTAGCTACATCAGCCAAAAAGATAGTCCAGTCCAATGCGGAGTCACCTCCACCGGCAATTAAAATTTCTTTGTCTCGGAAACGTTCAGGATCTTTGACCATGTAATGCACATGCTTACCTTCGAAGTTTTCGAGATTTAAGATTTCGGGCTTACGGGGCTCGAAGCATCCCAGTCCTCCAGCAATCACCACTACACGACAGTGGATGATCGTCCCTTCGGAGCCGATGACATGGAAGGACCCATCCTCCTGTTTGAAGAGTTCTTCAACTCGTTCGCCAAGACTGAAAGTGGGGTGGAAGGGCGCAATCTGCTCCATTTGGTTGTTGATCAGCTCTTGGGCCTTCACGGTGGGATAGCCAGGGATATCGTAGATGGGCTTATGAGGATATATCTCAGATAGCTGCCCCCCAACCTGAGGCAATACATCGATCAGATGACACCTCATCTTTAATAGGCCCGCTTCAAATACCGCAAATAGGCCCACAGGACCCGCACCAATGATACATATATCAGTTGTTATCATGACTCTCTTGATTTAAATTATCGTGTATAGTATTGAGTATTCTTGTGAAATGATGAAAATCATCCTCTGTCAGATTTTCCCACGCTTTCATTCGGATGTTGGCAATGTATGGTGAGAGTGTTTCGACCCTTCCTATGCCTTCAGATGTTAGACTTAAAAAAAGACTCCGCCTATCAGTAGGATGAGTCTGACGCGTGACCAGCTGTTTTTTAATCAAGAGATCAACAATGCGTGTGAGGGTGGGTTGGTCCTTCCCACACTTTTCGGCCAATTCCTTCTGAGAAAGATCTTTTTCTTCATAGAGTGTTTTGATGACAGACCATTGATCAACGGTGAGATCAAAACCCTTCTCTGTAAAAGATGATTGCGCATATTGTTTTACCTTTCTAGCCGTTCGGTCTAGAATGAAGGAATACATGTTGAATTTTTCTTTTTGCATAACAATATTTAGTGCAACAAATATATTCATTTATTGATCAACTCGTGCGCTTATTTGTCGAGCGAATGTCAATATTCCATATCGCCGAAAACGTCGCTCTCATCCAATTAAGCTCCATTTAATAAAAAATTATCAAGAGGACTGGTGTTCTGAAATCAAAAAAAAGAGGCTTCTGTCAATGACAGAAGCCTCCTATATCGAGATAATGTATTCTGATTATGGTCTCGCTGGCTCTACTTTCTTTAAGTCAGTTTTTTCAGCTAAGTGGCGCCCTTGACGTAAATCATATACAGAAGGTGCTGCCAAGAAGATAGAAGAGTAAGTACCGACAATTACTCCAATCAGGATCGCAAAAGAGAATCCGCGGATTACCTCCCCACCGAATATGAATAGGACGGCAAGTACGAAGATGATCGTCAGTGATGTAATGATAGTACGACTCAATGTAGTATTGATAGCATGATTGACAATGTCACTCATTTTTTCATTGTGGCTATGCGGTTTGTTTACAAACTCTCTCAGCCTGTCGAATACAACAACAGTGTCATTCACCGAGTATGCGATCACCGTCAAGATTGCTGCTACAAAGTGCTGATCGACATCCAATGAGAATGGTACCAACCCGTCTAATATCGAGAATAATCCCAATAATATGATGGCATCGTGTACAGTTGCGATAGCTGCACCCACTGAATACTGCCATTTGCGGAAACGAATCAAAATGTATGCTGCGATAATCATAATAGAGAATATAGCCGAATACATCGCTCTTGATTTAATATCATTCGCAATTGAAGGACCTACCTTCTGTTGAGAAAGGATCTCATGTTTGCTACCTGCAATTTTTGATAATCCAAGATTCAATTTGTCCAATACCTCTTTATCTGCAGCGTCGCTGGTCTCATCGATCTTATAAGTAGTGGTCACACGAAGTTGGTTCTCATTACCAAAAGTTTTTACCTCTGTAGTCTTCTGGAATACCTCATCTAGATTTTGACGGACATCCTCTAGGTTGACAGCTTTATCAAAGCGAACGGTATATGTACGCCCACCCTGGAAATCTACACCTAAAGTAAATCCTTTAGTAAAGATAGATGCTAGACATATGAGAGAAGCGACGATCGAGATAATATAGAACGTCTTACGCTTTTGTATAAACTTGAAGTTTGCATTTCTTAATGTATTTGCAGACCAAGGGTATGATACGGAGATTTTCATATCCTTATCCAACATGAATTCGAAGATCAGGCGGGAGATAAAGATCGCAGTAAATAAGGAAGTAACGATACCGACCATTAACGTCGTCGCGAAACCTAAGATTGGCCCACTTCCGAAGAAGAATAATACAATACCGACTAAGAATGTCGTGATCTGCGAATCTAGGATAGATGGCATCGCATGTTTGTAACCGTCAGCGATTGCTTGTCTCATGGACTTGCCGAGACCAAGCTCTTCCCGTATACGTTCATATATCAGTACGTTGGCATCTACGGCAGTACCCATGGTGAGTACGATACCTGCTATCCCGGGCAAGGTGAGCACAGCATTCAGCGAGGCGAGTACACCCATCAAGAAAAATACGTTGATAATAACAGCAATGTTAGCAGCCCATCCACCACGGTTGTAATAAGCTACCATGAAGATAAGAACCACTACAAATGCGATGATTGCCGAGTTGACACCCGCATCAATAGCTGCTTGGCCTAAAGATGGACCAACGATCGCTTCTTCAACAATTTTTGCAGTCGTCGGTAGACGACCAGCTTTCAATACGTTAGCCAAATCCTTCGTGTCATCTGTTGTAAATGATCCGGAGATTTGTGAACTACCGTTAGGGATTTCTTCGTTGACATTAGGGGCCGAGTAAACCACATCGTCAAGTACAATAGCAATAGCTTCTTGTCCCTGAGCTGCTTTAGCAGTAATCTTGCGCCATTCACGAGCACCTTCGTTACTCATTTGCATAGATACCACTGGACGATTGTGTACAGGGTCGATATCATTTCTAGCATCAGTGATGACGTCACCAGTCAATACTGCGCCATTTTCAATTCCTGAAGGTCGGATGGCGTAAAGGGACAAAGCATTAGGTGTGCCTTGCTCAGGTTTTACTGCCCATAATAATTTAAGGTTGCCTGGGATGATAGCTTTGACTTCTGGTTTAGCCAATAAAGCGTTTACTTTTGCTGTATCTTTCAGTTCTGCAATACCAACCATTGGACCAGGCATTAACTGCATCTGGTTGTTTTGACCCATGTATACTGCAGGTCTTAATACTGCAAATAGTGGATTCTCTTCTCCTAATTTAGCGTTTATCGCCGCAGAGTCAGAGCTTCCTTTTCCAGCACCAAGGTTGGCCAGTAAGTTCTCTTTTTTAGTTGTATCTGCTTTTGCTGTATCAACAGCAGATACAGTCTTTTGAGATTTTAATATAGAGGCTAATGTTTTGTTCGCATTTTCCAACAACGGATATACCTGAAGGTTGCTATGTGTCTCATAGAATTCCAATTTTGCAGATCCTTGTAGAAGCTTACGTACACGTTGTTCATCGTTCACGCCCGGTAGTTCGATAAGGATACGGTTAGTTCCTTGCTGAATCGAGATGTTTGGAGAAGCTACACCAAATTTGTCAATACGCGTACGCAGTACTTTGTATGAATTTTGAATGGCGTTGTCCGCTTCTTTTTGCAAGAATCTAGCAACATCTCTGTCCGAGCTAGTAGCTTTGATTAACGCAGCATTAGATTGTGTAGCGAAAAAGCTTGCAATCGGTGCTGATGAGCCTGTAGCCTTATACTCTTCCATGAAGAGATCAACCAGTGATTTATTGGAAGTCTTGCTTTTCAATACAGCATTACCTAAAGCTGTATTGAAATTACCGTCTTTTGGATTGTTAGCTAGATTGCTGATCAATTCATCCAACGAGATTTCCATCGTCACATTCATACCGCCCTTAAGGTCTAGCCCTAGTGCGAGTTCATTAGCTTTAGCTTCCCGGTAGGTGAATTTTGCGAATCCAAGGTTGTATACAACCTGTCCAGCCATTGAATCTAAATACGCTTTCTCTTTGGCCATGTCACCTTTGGCAATCGCCTCCGCTTCTTTCTCAACCTTACGCGTCACAAAAGTGAATGATAGGGAATAGAGGCACGCTAACGATACCACTATCACCAAAAATTTAATCAGCCCTTTACCTTGCATTGTCTCTTTAGTGTATTAGTTTGATATATAGTATATTTATAGTTTTACTTTGGTTTTATTACATTTTACCAAGAATGGCAAAGGTATAAAATTTTTATATAATGAACCCGACATGATTAAAATATTTATGAAATGCAAATATCAATCGTGATTTTAATATCATAAAATTTGCATCAGCATGTGCGTTACCGCTTTAAAGTCTAACTAAGACCATATGTGAAGCACTTTTTGATCATTTAATCGTCAAAAGGAGGGTATAAAAAAAGCCTGATGGATTTCCATCAGGCTTTTTCGTTTATATATCTTGAGTAGCTTATTTCAACACAAATTTAAATCCTAGTGAGAAACGGGAAGGCTCAAAATCTGAATTGTTGCTCAAATTCCACCATGGTTTCCAGTCAAAATGAGCGGCTAAAGGTGTATTGGGGATTTTGTATTCCAAACCAGCTGCTGGGCGGATAGCAAAGTAAGTCTTATCGTTGTTTCCATTATCGATGAAAGACAATTGAGGACCTACACCGACATACCAACCTAATCCATTAGTACCAGAAAAAGGCCTGTTGTACGAATAATCTGCGCCAATTACAATGTGGTTATCTCCAAACAAGACCTGTGCGTTACCTGCATTGGCCCCGCCAAATGAATGTTTGATCTGAGGACCAAATAAAGTCTCTCCATCTCCTAAATCGATACCAAGACCTAGTGCAGTTCTATAAGGAGTCTGTGCTTTTGCTTCTTGAGCACCAAGTGCCAAAACTGCTGCTGCGGCGAAAGAAAGTAATAATTTTTTCATAGCAATAATATTAGTCATTTTGTTAATCTAAAACTACATTAGCAAATAACTTGCCAAACTTCATTTTAACTTTACTTTCTATTTACATTTGCATGATCTCTATTTTCATCATTTAGATGTCAATTGTTGAAAAACGTTTTAATATTCAATAATTATTTGTAATTTTGCCTGGCAAATAGAAACTCCAACACATATTTGCCATGCAATTAGATCCACAAAAATTCGTTGCTGAAGGACTTACCTACGACGATGTACTATTAATCCCCGCTTATTCTGAAATATTGCCCCGTGATGTCGATACGAGTACTTATTTGACCAAGAAAATCAAATTAAATATTCCTTTGGTATCCGCAGCAATGGACACCGTTACAGGTGCAGATCTGGCGATCGCTATCGCACAGGCCGGTGGTATAGGTATGCTTCATAAAAATATGACAATCACCGAACAGGCAGCAGAAGTCCGGAAGGTCAAGCGTTCGGAAAGTGGAATGATTCAAGATCCGGTTACGCTATTAGCAACAGCTACAGTAGGTGATGCATTCAAGATCATGAGTGAGCACAAAATAGGCGGAATCCCTGTGATCAATCAAGAGAATCGCTTGGTTGGTATAGTGACAAATCGTGATTTACGTTTTCAGAAAGATATGAAGCGTCCTATCAGCGAGCTGATGACTAAAGATAATCTAGTGGTCGCACCCGAAGGTACAGATTTGGTACAAGCAGAATTGATTCTTCAAAATCATAAAATTGAAAAGCTTCCGGTGGTGAATAATGAAGGTGTACTTAAAGGTTTGATCACATTTAAAGATATCCAAAAGTATAAGCATTATCCAAATGCAGCAAAGGACTTACATGGTAGACTGTTGGTCGGTGCTGCTGTAGGGGTGACACCCGATACATTAGACCGTGTAGATGCACTAGTTAAAGCCGGAGTGGATGTCGTGACAATTGATACAGCTCATGGCCACTCTAAAGGAGTCATCGATAAATTGAAATTAGTAAAGTCGACCTATCCCGAGCTTCAGGTTATTGTCGGTAACATTGCTACAGGTGCTGCAGCTACAGCACTGGCTGAAGCAGGAGCAGATGCGGTGAAAGTTGGCATCGGTCCGGGATCGATCTGTACAACTCGCATTATAGCAGGTGTAGGCGTACCACAGTTGTATGCCGTTTATGAGGTCGCTAAGGCATTGAAAGGTACCGGTGTGCCTTTGATTGCTGATGGAGGGATCAAGCAGACTGGTGATATTGCAAAGGCTATCGCTGCAGGCGCTAGTACGATCATGGCCGGATCCTTATTCGCCGGAGTAGAAGAGGCTCCTGGAGAGACCATCATCTATGAAGGACGTAAGTTCAAATCCTACCGCGGTATGGGATCTATAGAAGCCATGGAAAAAGGTTCTAAAGATCGTTACTTTCAAGATGTGGAAGATGATATCAAAAAATTGGTACCTGAAGGTATTGTAGGAAGAGTACCTTACAAAGGCACATTGGCTGAAGTTGTGTATCAGTATATTGGTGGACTGAAAGCTTCAATGGGATACTGTGGTGCCCCAACTATCGCAAGGTTGCAAGAAGCCCAATTTGTAAAAATTACAGGTGCAGGTCTTCGCGAGTCTCACCCCCACAATATATCGATTACAAAAGAATCTCCAAACTATAATAGCAGAGGGTAATCTATATAACTAAAGATGCATGGAAAGGAGGTTGTCTATTACAGACAACCTCCTGTTTTTTTTATATCTTAATGGATCAATCCAAAAGAGAGCGACAAGCTCTGTGATGGACTTAGAGCTTCTTTTCTGGAGTGGCTTTTATTCGCATATCTTTGCTTTTGTCATCCTAATTGCTTAAATTGGAAATTGTTAGCTTTTAATAGATTACTTAAATAAATCAAAGCAATGGGAAAAGGAGATATAAAGACAAGAAAAGGAAAGATTTCGGCAGGTTCTTACGGAAAACGTAGACCACGTGGATTCGAAAAGAAAGCACTAGTAGCAGAAGTTAAAACCGCTGATAAAGCGACAAGCGAATAAAGAAAAGGGATATAAAAATCCCTTTTTTTATTTCTTTTTCCCTGCTGACATACTGCTGTCATTGTGTTGGACTAAATTTGGATTATAAATCAAATTCAAGCATATGAAAACATCTGAGATTATCACCAGAGCAGAGTTGTTGAAGCATTGGCAAGGTCACCGCAGTTTGACACGGCGGGTTATCGATGCATTTCCTGAAAAAGATCTTTTTGAATTCTCCATCGGAGGGATGCGTCCTTTTTCCCTTTTAGCGCAAGAGCTGATCTCCATTGCAGGACCGGGATTACAAGGGATTGTTAACCGGGTGGAAGAGCCTTATCAAGAAAGTGTGAGCCTGAAGACCAAGGAAGAGATATTAGACCAATGGGACAAGACCACAGAAGCTGTAGATCAATACTTTAATCAGATTAAAGAAGAGGACTTCCATGATAGTTTTAACCTATTTGGACAATACACATCTCCTGTGTACGAAAATATACTCTATTTCATTGACAATGAGATTCATCATAGAGGACAAGGATATGTGTATTTACGCGCCCTGAATATTGAACCCCCTCATTTTTGGGAAAGATAAGCATACGAGATACAAAAAAAGCAGCTCTTGAGCTGCTTTTTCTGTTTTATTAACATGCTAATCACTATTTACGCTGACAGTCGGCAATCCATATTTTATTGTCTTTGGTAAATGCAATTGTCAATTTTCCGGCGTCAATCCGAATTAAAGCACCCTCTTTAGAACCGACATTTACCAATAGGTTGTCACCCTTTTTCTCAAACTCTACCCCGTTTAAATCGGGAATACTATTCGAAAAAGAAAAGTAATAGGTATTTCCCACTTTCTTGACATTCACGTTGCCATCTCCAAGAGGTTTGTTATTTTCGCTGTTTCCTAAATCTGTAAAGGAGATCTTTCCTTCGTAATTGCCAATGAAGAGATCGTTGTCAGCAGGATCATCATCTTTACTACAGGCCGTGAAAAATGCAGCAGCAACCAACAGCAATCCCAAAATTTTCATCATTTTTTTCATAGTCTTAACGTTTTTGTTTGCGTTTAAAGATTTTGTTATCTAGGTCTTTAAAGGCAAAGGGGGTGCCAGAAAAAGATAGTGGAAAGCTAGTGTGTTGTTTTTTAAGTGATTAGGAGGTTTATTGTTTGATAAGCCCCGCGATAATGTTAATAGTCAAAGCGACCACAAAAGTGTTCAATGCAAAAGATAGTAGCCCATGAAAGAGAGTGACATGTCTGATTCTTCTACTGGTCACCTGTACATCTGATACTTGAAATGTACAACCCATCACAAATGAAAAATAGGCAAAATCAAGGTAATCGGGTTGTTCATCACCCGGAAATGCCAAGCCAGTACCTGATTTACCTTTCTTTTCGTAATATAAGTGTGCATAATGAAAAGTATATATGGTATGTACCAGTACCCAAGATGTAAGCATGCCGAATACAGCGATGATGATAGTTGATCGATCAAGTGCTGTGTTTCCCGAAGGTGAGATAATAATCAAGAGGACTGCATATAAACAGGCGAAAGAAGCAAGTAGAATGAAGAATGAAACGAATAATCGGCTACCATCTTCGCGAGTTGCCAACTTAATGATTTGACCGATCGGCATCGTGTAGAATGTAATCCATGATATGGTGATATATGAAGTACAAAAGGCCAGCCAGGCATATAGGTATTCCACCAGTGGGCTTTCTTGGGAAGGAATGATAAAAAAAGTACCCACACCAATGGTCAGCGATAGAAGAGCCCGATGTATAGCACGCAGTTGATGTAGCAGTGAGTTGTGCTGTGTAGTCATGTAACCCTAGTTAGAATGCCTCAGGAGGTACTGAAAAAACCTTCCTTTTACCTATGAACATATGTTTCAAAGGAAGGTTTTGTAAATTATTTAGACCCGGTCCGCTTGATGATCATAATAGACTTGTACTTGTCTAGATCGAAATGTGGAGCCTCCAGACTAAGCTTTGTCGGGTAGGGGTAGTCCTTGTTAAAAAAGTAGACCGTCGTCGAGCTTCCATAATCATTAGTCGGGAATAAATCTGCCGCCCCTTCATAGTCTGCATTGGGAATATCCCCTACGCTGACGGCGTATATCCTGATAATGCCCCCCTTATTCTGTTCGTTGCGTATGAAAGCTACTTCTTTGAAGTCACCTTTTAAATCTTCAATCTTTTTTTGAGTTAACGAATCTTTGAAAATAAAAGCCACTATCAGGATGATAGGAATCAACAGCAGCCAAGCTCTTTTTTTATTGCTTTTCATTAGAATTATTATTTGTGCATGTAAGTGTTAGGCGCATAAAATGAGCTGATACACTTGGTATATTATGGATATTGAAAAAGAAGACCCCCACTACAGTAGGCAGGAATCATGAATAGATTACGGTAGTCGGCCGCCTATAAATGTTGATCATGATTTTATTAAACCGAAATCTGAATATTAAGCAATTTGAAAAATTCCTTAAGAATGGCCTGATGCCCTGGCCATGCCGGTGAAGTCACTAGATTGCCGTCTACTATAGCTTGGTCAGCAGGGATATTTTTCCAAACACCTCCAGCTAGCTCGATATCAGGGCCTACAGCTACATAAGCAGTCAAGGTACGGCCACTCAATACTTTCGCGGCTGTAAGCACTTGAATGCCATGACAGATAGCTGCTACAGGCTTATTTTCGTCAAAGAAATGCTTGGTAATCTCCAATATCCGCTGATTTAATCGGATATATTCTGCAGAACGTCCACCAGCGATATAAAGACCATCATAATCAGCTGGATTAACAGCGTCAAAATCCTTGTTGATACCAAAGTTGTGGCCTCTTAATTCTTTATAGGTCTGATCCCCTGTGAAGTCATGTACCGCAGTAGGCACCACATCCCCTTTTTTACGATCCGGTGCAATAGCATCGACTTCAATCCCAATAGCACCCATTGCTTGAAAAGGTACCATTGCTTCATAATCTTCTACATAATCCCCTACTAATAATAAGATTTTTTTTGCCATGATCGTCAATTTTTTAGTTGAACTAAATATACAATTTATCCCGGAGCTAGGATACTCCTTATCGTAAAATATACGTCATCATTTAGCCTGGGCTTTCGCTGCGAGAGTCCTTTTGGTCTTGCGTACCTTTGCTTCCAATTGGCTTCTGAGCAACATATTGGTGACCCCTTTCCCTTCTTCAAAGTTTTCATTGAAACTAGGCAATGAGAAGGTATCCAACACCTCCGCGCCGTCAAATGGAAGCCTGGTTTCAGCAATACCCAATACAGACTGTCCGCCACGTGCTCCAGGGCTAGTTGCTAATAAGAAAACAGGTTTATTTTGAAATATGCGTCTCTGAGGAATACGCGATATCCAATCAATCAGATTTTTATATCCCACATTATAGTTACCATTGTTTTCCGCAAGCGAAATAATCAAAAAATCTGCCCAATCGATCAGCCCCGCAAAATCATAGATAGCCTGAGGGATGCCCGATTCGATTTCCGTATCCTTGCTGAAGAGAGGAATTTTGAAATCGTTAAGATCTACAACTTTGATTTCATCGTCTATCTCTTTATAATATTTGGCTACGCTTGTGACAAATTTTTTGTTGATAGAAGTCGAGCTATTGCTGCCCGCAAATGCTAGTATTTTCATTTTTTTATTAGGATATTCGTTTCTGTAAATTTAGTCATTTTCTATTTATTCACTTTATAAACCTTTAACAATGAAATTTAAGTCTTGTTTGCTACTCATCTTCCTGTGTTCAGTCATCCTGAGCTACGGTCAAAAATCCCTTAATTGGTATAATCCACTTGAACAGCAAGCTGTGAGCGGACGTATCGCAGATGAACAACAAGCTAGAACTAACTTTTACCGTCTTCCGGCTGATTTGCAATCAAGTGTGCGACCACCAGTCTGGTCCCTGGGGACTAATTCTGCAGGGCTATACATCGATTTTCATACTTCGGCGAAGGAAATCTCCGTCCGGTATAAAGTGCGCGGATCCTTGAATATGCCTCATATGCCGACTACAGGGGTGAGCGGACTGGATTTATATGCCTATGATACACAATCCAAAGGTTGGAAATGGGCACACGGAAAATACGCTTTCGGAGATACATCCTCTTTTAAATTTTCAAAAATTGGAAATAATGGCTCCCGGAGTTATCGCTTGTACCTGCCACTTTATAACACTGTTGATTGGTTACAGATAGGGGTGGACAATGGGCAGGAGATACAATTTGTGCATGACAAAGAAAAGCCAATTGTCGTCTACGGTACATCAATAGCCCAAGGCGCATGTGCTACCAGACCCGGACTAGCATGGACTAATATCTTAGGGCGTCACCTAGGACTTCCCATTATCAATCTGGGGTTTTCCGGAAATGGACGATTGGAACAGCCAATACTATCTCTGATCAACCAAGTAGATGCCCGCATATTTGTGTTGGACTGTATCCCTAACCTAACCATCAATGACAATCTATCTGAAAAGCAATTGGACTCTTTACTGACTAATGCCGTTACATTCTTGCGCAAACAACACCCACAGACACCTATTATATTGACTGAGCACAGTGCAGGATTCAATGATAACATCATGAATGGTGGATCGGCAACTGAGTACACGGCCTCAACACGGGTCTTACGTACATTCGTGGAGCGTATGAAGAGAGAGAAAGTACAGCAGCTTTATGTACTCACTAATGGAGATATTGCGATGGATCTAGAATCTACAGTAGACTATGCCCATCCCAATGATCTGGGGATGATGAAAATTGCTGTCGCCTACGAAAGATTGATTAAGAAGATTTTACAGTAAGATATTGAGCTATATTAAGAAAGCCACTCTTCAGTCCACAGATCAGTAGAAGAGTGGCTTTCTCAATATTTTGCAAAAAAGGAATACGGACTACAGTTTGCTTTCCTTTTTCTTTTTTCTGATCTCAGGTTTTGATGCCTTTTTGACTTCATACTGCCTTTCGAGGTACATGATGATCTCTCCAGCAATATCCTTCTTTGTTGCTTTTTCGATCCCTTCCAAGCCAGGGCTGGAATTTACTTCCAATACTAGTGGACCTCTATCTGAGGGGATCATATCCACACCACATACGGTGAGCCCAAGCTCCGCAGCTGCAGCGATAGCAGTGTCCTTTTCTTTCTTTGTCAATTTGATGATTTCCGCACTCCCCCCTCGGTGTATATTCGATCTGAATTCCCCCTCTTTGGCTGTGCGCTTCATCGCTCCGACTACTTTACCACCTACCACAAATGCCCGGATATCAGTTCCTTTGGATTCCTTGATGAATTCTTGGACCAAGATGTTGTTGCCCAATCCGTAAAATGCCTCAATTACAGAAGAAGCTGCTTTTTTGGTTTCCGCAAGTACCACGCCTATGCCTTGGGTACCCTCTAGTAATTTAATCACCAAAGGCGCTCCTCCGACCATACTGATCAAATCATCCACATCTGAGATCGTTCTTGCAAAGCCCGTGATCGGCAAGCCTATACCGGCTCCAGATAGAATCTGCATGCACCGTAGTTTGTCCCGAGAGCGGGTGATTGCTTGACTAGGGTTTGCAGATATCACCCCCATCACCTCAAATTGACGGACGATCGCCGAACCATAGAATGTTACAGATGAGCCGATACGAGGAATAATAGCATCTATCTCAGCGATTTCCTGTCCACGATAGTGGATCGTGGGAGTATCCTGACGTATGCCTACATAACACTTGCTATGGTCCATGACCACACACTCATGTCCTCTTTTCTCAGCAGCCTCCACGAGTCTTCGTGTCGAGTACAAATTTTTATTAGTTGAAAGAATAGCGATTTTCACTGAAATGATGATATTGTAGTATTATAACAAAAGATACGCTGCTTGGTTTTTCTCTTACAATGAAGAATTTTCAGAAAGATTATATTGTGATACGTCTACTAAGAATTTTTTACTTATAAAATTGCGTCCCAACAGCATGGGAAATTTCATACCCGAACGATTCCGGAATGAGAGTTTAATAGAATATAGTTTATTAAAAAGTTTAATTTTTGTAAAGATCATATACCTTACCTCAGAGTGACCAAACGAACTCTTCACAACACCTTGACGAACAATGGGAAATCGGATCACCCGTGTCTCGCCCGTTTCGAAATTATCGATAATCGTGCATTGTATGAATTTATGGCCGTTTTCCTCTTCAATATGATACTCTTCACAATGGAGTACCGAAGTACGTGCCCCTGTATCAATCTTTGCTTTAAAATTGTATAATCCCAGTTCGGGGAGGTCTACCGTTTCGTACCAACCGATTGTTCGCATTTCAGCCATGGATTCCTATTCGTATTCAAATGTCCCGTATGGAGAGTTGATCGTTACTTTTTTCGTATCAGCAGCTTCCACTCTTCCGACGATTTGGGCAGGTATACCGAACGATTCTGATATCGCAATGATATCTTGAGCGATAGATGCTGAAACATATAGTTCCATGCGATGGCCCATGTTAAAGACTTTATACATTTCCTGCCAGTCTGTCTTCGACTCCTTTTGGATCAATTCAAACAGTGGTGGAATAGGGAATAGGTTGTCCTTGATGACATGGACATTATCCACAAAATGTAATACTTTTGTCTGTGCGCCGCCTGAGCAATGTACCATTCCATTGATCTCGGAGCGGTATTTGTCTAGTATTTGCTTGATAACGGGTGCATATGTACGAGTCGGTGAGAGTACAAGTTTGCCAGCGGTAATCTGCTGCCCATCCTCCACTTCGATCTTATCGGTCAATGATTTACTGCCCGAAAACACTAATTCATACGGCACTGCTGGATCATAACTTTCTGGATACTGCTCCGCTACTGATTTGTTGAATACATCATGACGAGCAGAAGTCAGCCCATTTGACCCCATGCCACCATTATACTCTTTCTCGTATGTCGCCTGTCCATATGATGCAAGTCCCACGATTACATTTCCCGGTTGGATACGGTGATTGGAGATAACCTCCTGACGTCTCATTCTACAAGTGACGGTACTGTCTACGATGATCGTACGTACCAAGTCACCTACATCTGCTGTCTCTCCACCTGTAGAATAGATACCAATGCCCAAGTCCCGCAGTTCAGCAAGGATTTCTTCTGTGCCGTTGATGATTTCGGCAATCACTTCGCCGGGGATTACATTTTTGTTACGCCCGATAGTAGAAGATAGTAAAATATTGTCCGTCGCACCTACACAGAGTAGATCATCCAGATTCATAATGATAGCATCCTGAGCAATACCTCTCCACACAGATATGTCACCTGTTTGTTTCCAGTACATATACGCCAATGACGATTTTGTACCTGCGCCATCAGCATGCATGATATTACACCATTGTTCATCTCCAGCTAGTATGTCCGGTATGATTTTACAAAAAGCTTTAGGAAACAGACCTTTGTCAATGTTTTTGATAGCATTGTGTACATCCTCTTTTCCAGCGGATACCCCCCTTTGGTTATATTTTAAATCTGACATCTTGGGGCAAAAATAATCAATCATCCTGATATTTATAAGTTTATTGCATAATATTAAACCGATTTCAAGATGGACCACGCTGCTTCCAGTCGTTCAAAAGAAAATTGGGCATTAGCAGGACTTGTACTGGGGAGACTGTGATAGGCGATGTTAGGCAATCTCGTGTGATATTTGTCATACAGCTGACGAGCCTTATTGCCGTTAAAAATAATCGTCCCTATAGAAGGAACATTGGTCAGTAGACCCTTAATGTCATTCGGTACTTCTCCTAGAATAGCATTGTCCATACTACCTGGCCGAATGGCGGAGGCACATGTATCCCATAAGGCGATCCGATGATCGGTCAATACTTGAATACGTGCACTATAACTCTGTTCAAGTGGTTTATCCATCAGCTGGAATATCAATTTCCAAAATCTATTTTGAGGATGTGCGTAGTATTGCTGCTCCTCTAGAGATTTATCTCCAGGTAACGATCCCAAAATTAAGAATTTGGCATCTGTACGAAAGATGGGTGCGAAAGATTGTTTCAGCATACACTAAATGTAGAAAAAATTGCTCATTTACCACTAGAAAACTTCATCTACTACATTCCGATGATCCTATTTACGGAGTAGAGCCAACCTCCATGTGAAGTAGACAAATAGACTAATTTGATAACCAGGCGTCACCATTTAAGATTTTTTGCTTAATATTGATTTACTTGTTTAGACAATATCGTGATTATGGAAATTAACAGTAGACTTCGTCTCATGGTCATCAGCACCAGTACAGTGTATGGGAGTGAATTTTTAGCGTACATACGGGATAGAATAGCAGATTTTATCCAAGTAAAAGACGTTTTGTTTATTCCATATGCCCGACCGTCCGGTGTATCATATGAAGATTACACACAGAAAGTTGCGGATGCTCTATCCCCATTAGGTATAAAAGTGTCTGGAATTCATGAATTTGAAGATCCTGCGATAGCAGTCGAGAATGCCTCGGCTATTTTTACAGGAGGTGGAAATACATTTTTATTACTCAAAACATTACAGGAGGAAGGGTTGTTATCTGTATTGCAGGATGCAATCCAAGGCGGTATACCTTACGTAGGTACATCTGCTGGTTCTAATATTATAGGACTCACCATCGGAACGACGAATGATATGCCGATTGTATTACCAGTTGACTTCAATGCATTGCAACTCCTACCATTCAATATCAACCCTCATTATCTAGATCCAGATCCGCAATCTACGCATAAAGGAGAAACACGAGAGACCCGGATACAGGAATTTCATATATACAATGAACAACCGGTATTGGGTATTCGAGAGGGAAGTTGGTTGCAGGTGGAGGCTGGAGAGATGCTATTGAAAGGGAATTTACAAGCGAGGTTGTTTCGAAAAAATGAGGTGGCCATTGAGCTCCCACCGGGTAAGGTCGATTTCTGAACCTAGATAGACTATTCCTGCGATAAACGAAGAGGCATACTACATTTCCAATACATATACAGATCGTTATGAATAAACATTCCTTACTTCACCCGGCGGATATTGCAGAGCAATTGTCAGATTTAAAAGGTAAGGAGCTTTATACAGGTTTCGCTTCTTTTCCATTAGACTTGAGGCTTGAGATTTTTTCGTTCTTTGATAGCGCCGTTCAGTATAATTTGTTAAAGCAACTCTCCGAATATGAATTGACGGAATTGTTGAATAACCTGAAACCCGATCTACGAAACGATCTTTTTTCCAAATTACCCGATGAATTGATCAAATACCTGATCAACCTACTGAATGAGCGAGAAAAGCAGATGGCTTTGGAGCTGATCGGGTACAGGGAAGATAGTATTGCCCGGCTCATGACACCCATGTATGTACAGGTGAGGCTTGAATATACGGTATCGGAGGTTTTTAGGCATATCAAGCTTTTTGGTCGAAAAGCTGAGACACTGAATTTTGTCTATGTCGTGGATGAGCGCAATATCTTAATAGATGACCTCAAGATCGGCCAATTATTATTAGCCGATGAAGATACCAAGATTTCGGATTTGGTAGATTATAATTTTGTATCCATTAAGGCATCCACACCCATGGAAGAAGCTTTTAAAATCTTTCAGAAGTATGATCGAAGTGCGCTTCCCATTGTGACGGATCGTGGGGTATTGGTGGGGATTGTCACTTTTGACGATGTGTTGGACCGCATTGAGGATCGGGACACAGAAGATATTCATCGCTTTGGCGGGATGGATGAACTGGATCTCGCTTACACAAAGACCCCCTTGTTACAGCTTGTACAAAAGCGGGCAGGCTGGTTGATAATACTGTTTCTGAGTGAGATGTTGACTGCCTCAGCAATGAGTTACTACGACGGTGAAATTGAAAAAGCGGTCGTACTGGCTTTATTTGTCCCCTTGATCATTTCTTCAGGTGGAAATTCAGGTTCACAGGCAGCTTCTTTGATTATCCGGGCGATGGCATTGGGTGAGCTCAAGCTTCGGGACTGGTGGTATGTGATGAAACGGGAGATTTCATCAGGAATCATTTTGGGTGCCATTTTAGGATCCATCGGTTTTGTACGTATCCTTATATGGCAACAATTAGGTATCTATGACTATGGAGAATATTGGCTCTATATCGGATTGAGTGTTTCCGTTTCGCTCTTATTTATAGTGCTTTGGGGTACCCTTTCGGGTTCTTTTATTCCATTTGTACTTCGGAAACTGGGAATGGATCCTGCAACCGCTTCCGCACCCTTTGTGGCAACCTTGGTAGATGTATCTGGATTGATTATCTACTTCTCCATTGCGGCCTTCTTTCTCAACGGAAAGCTCTTATAGCACACGATTTTTAAAACAGATTGCTTTTTTCGATGTTACTATTACAGGGATTTACATCCCGATATTGAACATTAACATTAAAAGGAGATTTTATGGCGAAGATTGTTGCTGAACAGTTAGTTGATATGCTCGTTGAAGCTGGCGTAAAAAGGATTTATGCCGTCACAGGTGATAGTTTGAATTTTTTTAATGAAGCCGTCCGAAAAGATGGCCGTCTAAAATGGATACACGTAAGACACGAAGAGGTGGGAGCATATGCCGCTGCGGCCGAGGCGGAACTCGATGGTATAGCGTGCTGTGCGGGAAGTTGTGGACCAGGGCATGTACATTTGATCAATGGCATGTATGATGCACACAAGTCACATGTCCCTATGATTGTAATCGCATCTACCATCAATACCCATGAGATGGGGATGGATTATTTTCAAGAGACCAATACCATCAAATTATTTGATGATTGCAGTTGTTACAATCAAATGATTACTACCGCTGAGCAGGCACCACGTATCATCCAATCTGCTATACAACATGCCATTGGTAAAAAGGGAGTAGCAGTAATTGGACTTCCTGGCGATGTAACCGAATTAAAAGCTGTAGAAACCGAGACATCCACTCAGATATTTAAATGTGAACCTCTCATTCGTCCTTCTGATAACGAGCTGTTGAAATTGGCTGATATTATTAATTCCAGCAAATGTACCACCATCTATTGTGGGATTGGAGCAGCAGGTGCGCATGATCAGGTGGTGCAGCTCTCGCATCATCTTCAGGCCCCCATTGGCTATTCCTTTAGAGGGAAGATGGGCCTGCAATATGACAACCCAAACGAAATTGGGATGACGGGGTTGCTTGGCATGCCGTCTGCCTACCAGAGTATGCATGATTCAGATCTGGTCATCTTATTAGGTACTGATTTTCCATATGAAAACTTTATGCCTACTGACAATAAAATCGTACAGATCGATACACAGGCAGAACGATTAGGGCGACGGGCCAAATTGAACCTAGGCCTCGTAGGTGATATCAGACACACCATTGAAGCATTGCTCCCCCTGCTTAATCAAAAGCTTGATGATAGTTTTTTGAAGAGTCAGCTCGACTTTTATGAAAAGGTAAAAGACAATATGCAGACCTACATTGATGCGAAAGGTGCTGAAGATACTATTCAACCCGAATATTTAGCGCATATCATTGACACCCATGCATCTTCGAATGCCATTTTTACGGTGGATACAGGGATGACCTGCGTGTGGGGGGCGCGATTTATCACCGCCACAGGCGATCGTAAGATGCTCGGCTCTTTCAATCACGGGTCCATGGCAAATGCAATGCCCATGGCAATAGGAGCTTCTCTGGCTTATCCCGATCGACAGGTATTTGCCATGTGTGGAGATGGTGGACTTTCCATGTTGCTAGGAGATTTAGCTACCATCAAGCAGTATAATCTACCAATTAAGATGATTGTATTTAATAACCGATCATTAGGTATGGTCAAGTTGGAAATGCAAGTCACTGGCCTGATGGACAACGAGACAGATATGATCAACCCAGATTTTGCAATGGTAGCACAGGCAATGGGATTTAAAGGTGTAAATGTGCGCAGACCTGAAGAAGTCCCCGCAGCAATAGAAATGGCCATTAATCATCCTGGGCCAATACTACTCAATGTATTTACAAATCCAAGTGCTTTGGCTATGCCTCCCAAAATACACCTTGATCAGATGGTTGGTATGGCTAAATCGATGACTAAATTGATGCTAGGAGGTAAGATGCAGGAGGTCTTTGATACCATAAAATCAAACTACAAACATTTGAAAGAGTTGTAGCAGCATCCTACTTCTAAAGTAGGATGTCATTAGCAGTGTCGGTGGACTGTAGGTTAGAACGACAGATGGGCTGTAGTGATTCTTTTGTTTCTCAAAAAGGGAGGGAATAGGAGGAAATCACCATTAAAAAAACAAACCGAGTGAAACGAGCTCATTTATCCAGATAAAAATTAAGAATTTATAAATAATTATTCTGATGAAACCAATATTGATTGTAATACTCATCTTGATTGCATTCGTGATGATTTATCTAGGAGTGAAAGCAGATCTACTGCCACCGATGCTGACTGGAGGGGGATTTCTTATTATAGCCGCTCTCTTTGCTGTCGGTCTGAAGCGATAGGACGGCATCACCCCTTGCAGCTGATTCAACTCGCATAATCCATCTACTATCGGAATCGATACTAAGTTAAGCAAGAGCTAAGTACAAGTTAAGTTAGAGAAATTACGGAGTTTTACGGACTTCTACGGACTTTCACGGAGTCTTACGGACTTGGAAGGATTTATTGAGATTAGTACGACGCAGGATAACGCTATCGATGAGTAGCCAATTTAATAAATTAGATGCGATAAAGCAAATGAAAGTAGAGACTCTTGCTAATTAAAAATAGTACGAATTTACCCATTTTATATACTGGATAGTCGGTGTTTCATAGACGATAAAAATAGATCAGCCTCTTGCTGACTTAAGTTAAGAGCAGGAAGTATTCGAATGGTGCGCGGTCCAGCTTCACCCGTCAATATGTGGTCACGTTCCATCAGCTGCTGCCGGATGTGGCCTAATTCTTTTGGAAGTTGTATGCCGATCATTAGTCCTCGACCTCGGACAGCTTCTATCTGAGGTATCTGGCGAAGTTCATGAATCAAGTATTCACCCATTTTGGCAGCTCTTGCTATCAAGTTTTCCTGTTCAAATATATCCAGGACAGCTATACTCGATGCACAAGCGAGATAATTACCGCCGAAAGTAGTGCCTAATAGGCCCATGCTGGGTTTGATGTCTTGCGCAATAGCTAAGGCACCAATAGGGAAGCCATTGCCCATCCCCTTAGCCATTGTATAAATATCCGCTCGAACACCTGCAATATCATGCGAATAGAATTGTCCACTACGTCCGTAGCCACATTGAATGGCATCCGCGATATAGATCGCGCCATAGTTGGAGCACACTTCCCGAATGGTCTTTAAAAATGAAGGATCCGCAGGAATAATCCCACCAACTCCTTGGATACCCTCCACGATTACAGAAGAAATCTCTTCGCCCATACGTGAAAATGTATCGCGTAAAGCCTCACTATCATTGAATGGAAGCCGAATGACATGTGGACTTGAATTGATAGGGGCGATGATCCGTGGGTTGTCAGTGAGAGCGACAGCTAAAGAAGTGCGTCCATGGAATGCACCAGAAAAGCAGACAATTTTTTTTCGTCCATTATGAAAGGAAGCAAGTTTTATCGCATTCTCGTTGGCCTCGGCTCCCGAATTGCATAGGAATAACTGGTAGTCCTTTAAACCGGATAGTAGGCCCAGCTTATCCGCCAACCGTTGTTGTAAAGGTATTTCTACACTGTTGGAGTAGAAGCCAATCTGTTCCAGCTGTGCTGTTAATGACGCCAAATAATGAGGGTGTGCATGCCCTACCGAGATCACCGCATGCCCACCATACAGATCTAGGAATGGCTGTCCATGTCGATCCCATACATACGATCCGTATCCTTTTACAATCTCTAGTGGTAATTTCTGAAAAACATCAAAAGTATTCATTCCTATTTGTTCGGTCTAGTGTAGATTGCAAATCTAGAGCTTTCGTAAAGCTACTTATTAGTCCAGTCTATATTTACCAAATAGTCCAGTTGGATCCGATTGACGATCTAGAAGCGGATACCTAACTAGCCTCTCTGGTTTGTCGTTTCTGGACTATTTGTGCCATCCTACGCTTCCTTAATTTTGCACATCTGAAATACAGGTGTCAGTTACGACTTGTGTGCCAGCACTGAATTTTTCCTGTTTTTTATACATTACTAATGCTATTTTCCCTTTCGTCATGACATCATTCTGCTTCATTTTCGTTCCATATCTCTTTTCCTAAAAATCGATTTCCAAAAATCGATGTCCCTACTCGGACGATATTAGCACCTTCAGCAATTGCCATCTCTAGATCCTGAGACATTCCCATGGACAACTTGAGTTGTTCGAGATTCAAAAGCCCCTGATAGTGTATCTGATCTCTTACTTCACGGAGCAATTGTAGAGAAGGACGCATCTTCTCTCTCTCCACATCCAGCAGGCCAATGGTCATCAATCCCTTTATTTTAAGCGTATCATATTTTTGGATCGATCGGATAAAGGGGATTACTTCTTCTGGTGGTAGTCCAAATTTACTCTCCTCGTAGGAAGTATTGACCTGGACGAACACATCTAGACTTCTTCCCTCTATTTGTAACCGTCGGTCCAATTCCTCAGCCACCTTAAGCCTATCCAACGATTGCACACAACTGACGTATCGGAGAACGTCCTTGATCTTATTGGTCTGTAAATGTCCAATAAAATGCCGCTCTACCTTTATGCCGGATAAACCTTCGTCTTTATCTCTCAATTCCTGTACTTTATTCTCGCCCATTAAATCTTCACCGGCTTCTAAGGCAATTTTGATTTTCTCTGCAGGCACTGTCTTGGTCGCCAGTAACAATTTGACATCCGACCGATCTCGCCCAGAATGTTGACAAGCCATCTCTATACGTCTGTGCACGTGTTGAAGGTTGGCTATAATAGTGTTTTTGATATCTTCCAAAATGTTGAATAATTGATATGAAGATACCGAATACAGACGACTAAATCACGCATAGCCCAATTGCCTAATGTTCCCCAGTCTATTGATCCCGGTATCGTTAATTCATTTTCTTTTCTATAACCGCTTTGTCGGTTGCTAGGCTCCGTTAAAAGGCGTATTCCGATGTGTTCTAGGGGCCAACCAATTATTTAGGATAGCACTCATAATCGTGTTGCAATGTGTGATATTGACTTGACCCCGTTGGATATCCGTTGCCGTCTGTACATAATATTGATTCACCAGATCACTGGCGGCATGCGTCAACATCTGCTGAATGGTAGCCTCCGTCACCTCCAAATGAAATTGTAAACCAATAATATCATCTGTATAACAAAAAGCCTGATGATCATTTGCAACAGAATACAGCAACTCTACACCTCCATTGTTCGGTATTTCAAACCGGTCCTGATGCCAATGCAATACAACTGGGCTGTCTTTAAATAGGTGGTAAAACCAGGGGAGGGCTTGACTTGCTACTGTTGGCATTACTCGAAACCAGCCCACTTCTTTATTTGCAGCTCTGCTGACGTTCGCTCCCAATGCTAAAGCGATAAGCTGAGCTCCCAGGCACACTCCGAAAAGCTTCTTACCTGCTTTTATGCAACTGTCAATGAATGTGCGCTCAGCGGTCAGCCATGGATAGATAGCCCCATCAAACGGTCCCATAGGACCTCCCATGATGACAAGAGCATCGATGTCTTCCACCTCTGGAAGGAGATAGTTTTCGTCGTAGAAATGTGTGCCTGTAATGCTGTGGCTATTTTCTTGAAGCCAAGTCTCTATATAGCCTAAGGCTTCGAAATGTACGTGTTGTAAATAATGTACCCTCATTTTGTCTTATTTGGATAGTGAATAGATTCAATAATTTGATTTGATGATCGGTCTGACGTTGATTCCTGTTGGGATGAGAATTCAGCCAATACAGTTACAGTACCCTTTGTCTTATCTCCTAGCTGGACTTTTATTTCGGCATCCAAGGGAAGAAAGACGTCCATTCTTGAACCAAATTTGATAAACCCCATTTCAGATCCCTGTGATACCTTCTGACCAAGTGCTATATACCAACATACCCTTCGTGCGAGTGCGCCAGCGATCTGCCTGAAAAGGATGTCCACCCCATTCTCCATTTGTATCACCGTGCTTGTCCGCTCATTTTTAATACTGGATTTTGGATGCCATGCTACTAAATGAGTGCCTGGATGATAACGGAAATATTTGATCATACCCGCCACTGGATTCCAATTGATATGTACATTGAAAGGAGACATGAAAATACTGATCTGTCTTCTCGGGCCATCGAAATATTCGGTCTCCAGAACCTCCTCAATCACAACAATCCTTCCATCACAAGGAGCAGTTATTTTTCCAGCGGCCAATGTAGGAGTACGCTTGGGCGAACGGAAAAACTGAAGGATAACGATCATTATCGCGATGCTAATGATCAGCAATAGGTAGTGTAACCATTCTAGGTTAGATGTGGTATGTCTGACTACCATGTTTATCACTAGTAGCAGAAGAGTACTGGTCAGTATTATAGAAGTTCCGGCTTTGTGTAACGTCATATGGCTTTAAATTTTATTAAATAATCTTCCCGCTATCCCAATAGTACTCGATAAAATGGCCGGACAACATCAGATCTTCATCATACAGTAGTAGTCCAGTAGTGCTGAGAAATATCTATACAATATACGGCAGAAGAAAGAGGGTTGTAGCGCACTAAGGCTCCATCATCAGTCTGGATATCGGTGTAAAAAAATGAGGTCGGAAATGGATTCGAACCACTGTGAAGAGTATTGCGTACTCTTGCCTCACCACTCAGCCATCCGACCTTTTTGCCCTTTCACGCAATGGGATAACACACTGTTTCTTCCTGATTGCACGACAAAGGTACCGAATCGCTTGGTGGGTGTGGTGGTTCAGTTTGGGTAAAATATGGTAGTCCAAAAAGAGATTGGATATAACCGCAAAATTAGCTAAGTTTGAATGAATGTTGTGTTGTTAACCGATAAATTAAGTAGTCCAGATGTTGCGTCCTTGGAAAATGAAAATACAGTTAGACCCGTCGTCGAATAAAGCTATTTATCTGCAAATTGCAGACGCGATCATTGGTGATGTCAGATCGGGAAGGTTGCAGCCGGGGATGGCTCTGCCTGGGAGTCGTACGATGGCACAAGATCTGGGATTGAATAGAAACACGATCGTAGATGCATTGAATGTACTATTGAACGAAGGCTGGTTGATCTCGCGCGAGCGAAGTGGTACCTTCGTTGCGGATATTTTGCCTCTAGCAAAGCAATCAGTATTTGTAGATACAAGTAAGAATGATACCCCTGAAAGGGACTATCGGATCCAATTCGATGATGGATATCCCGATAGCCGAATAGCTCCTGTAGAAGAACTTGCCCGGGCTTATCGTCAGTTTTTTAATCGGAAGGCCAAGTGGCAGATGATGGGATATGGTAGTGCATTTGGTGATCTTGAATTTAGGATAGCCATTACGCAGATGCTGAATCAATATAGAGGGATGTCAGTAGACGAACAGGCGATATGTATTACCAGAGGAAGTCAGATGGCCATGTACTTAATTTCACAATGTCTATTTGATACTGGAGATTATGTGCTCGTGGAAAACCCAGGATACAAGCCTGCTTGGGAGGCGATTGAAAAAGCAGGTGCAGTCCTGCTCCCTGTACAAGTCGATAACGAAGGATTGGTTATTGATGAGGTCATCCATCATCTAAAATCTGGTAAAAAGATAAAAGCTATTTACACAACGCCACATAGGCAGTATCCGACGACGGTCACACTTAGCCTGAGTCGTAGAATGGATCTTGTGCGGTTGTCCAACGAGTATGGGTTTACAATCATCGAAGATGACTATGATAATGAGTTTCATTTTGGATACAGACCAGTTTTGCCATTGGCAAGTTTTTCAGAACTCACAAATTATGTCTATCTAGGTACCATGAGCAAGGTTGTAGCCCCGGTGTTGCGGATCGGCTATTTGGTTAGTCATGACAGAAAGTTGATGGAAAAGGTAGGCGCACTAAGAAAGATTATAGATGTACAGGGAGATGTGATAATGGAGCAGGCAGTACTGCAGCTGATCAGCGACGGTACTATCAGGAGGCATCTAAAGAAAGCAGCTACTTATTATAAAGCAAAGCGTGACTATACCGACACATTACTCCAACAGTATCTGGCGGATAAAGTAGACTATGTCGTACCCGACGGAGGGCTTGCAATATGGATTACAGCCAAAGAGCATTTGGACTGGCTGAAGATTGCAAAAGAACTCATGATGAAAGGTGTGAAAATTGTCACGCCAGATTATTATAGCACAGGTAAAACGGTAAACGGGATTCGTTTAGGCTACGGAGCTCTTTCAGAACAGCAACTGAAAGAGGGAATAATCGCATTGTCGCAGGTATTGCACAAGAAGTAATCTGGATCCCGATATATCCTTAAACTGGACTAATCCATCTTTTTTTTTATTTAGGACATTTGTAATGTCATTTAAAATTTACGACTAATGTTGATAAAAGGAAAGACGGTTGTGATCAGTAGCCAAGTTGCACATGGTTCTGTAGGTGGGAATATGACTTCTTTTGTATTGAAATTGAATGGGCAGGAGACCTTTGTTGTTCCCACATCTATTTTTTCAAATCATTTAGGACTCGATACCGTGGGAGGTGGTGCTCTCTCTAGCCACCTATTTAAGGAATTATTGGAAGGAATATCGAAGTTGAACGCATTTAAATACGTAGACACGATCATCACTGGATTTTTTGATTCAGTTGAACAGATCTTACTGACTGCAGAATGGATCAGTGATCTTAAGAAGCAAAATCCTGATATCCAATATATTTGTGATCCCGTGATGGGAGATTTTAAAGATGGAGGCTTATTTGTACCAGAGCCGGTTGCTAACGCTATGGTTTCATATTTGGTGCCGGTGGCAGACCTTTTGACACCCAATCATTTTGAATTTGAGCGGATCATTGGAGAGCAGATGCGTACCCCAGCAAAGATGATGGATGCCTTTTTAAGTAATGAACTGTTACATGCAAAGAAATTCATTGTCACGGGATGCCAACTAGGTCATGACAGCATAAAGACCATGGATAATGTTATTTTAGATAGTACCGGCTATCGATACATCAGTGACCTCAAAGTGAATTTGGATCCTGTTGGAGCGGGAGATCTGTTTACAGCTCTTGTCTATATGCAGTTAAGGCTACAGATTGAACTCGCTGCGGCAGTCAAGAATAGTGCGACAATGATGGTGACACTCATCAACGATATGTTGAGAGAAGGAAGGAAGGAGTTTGAACTGAAGGATTTACTCAAGACTCCCATGTTGATCAATAGTGTGGCTGCTGTGCAGAAAGTGTTGCTGAACTGATTCGTACAAAGTGTGAATTTTGTATTTTTAATAAGCGGCTACGAATTTCAATTAATCTGTTTCAGATGGACATCATAAAGACCTACCAATACACTGTTACCCTCCTTGTCAACTTTCAATCCGCCATACTTGGCCGCCTCGTATCGCTCAGCATGCCCCTCTTGAAAGAAGAATGATTCAGCTCCAATGTGAATACTCCGTTCGCTTTTAGTAAACTCAATCAGTATCTCATCATCATGCAGGGGTGATCTGTCCCCCTGTATTCGGACGTAGTCTGCCACTGCATTGGCTCGTCGTTTGATGACATAATAGCCTCTTTTGGGAACCTGATCAAAATCCGATACCATCGAAATAGCATAATTTAAATTCATATAGTCGCCCTGCATAAGGGAGCGAGGATCCACAGGGGCCAACTCCAGAAGAACGAGTTGCCCCTCTTTTATAATCGTCTCCTTCTGCAAAACAGAGAAATTGAAGAAAACAAATAGAATTCCCAAATTCAGTATAATCAGTACACCTTTATATCTCTTCATTTGATTTGAGTTTGCGGTTGGTCAATAGATAAAGCACAATAAAGAGTACGCCAGAAAAAAATAAAAGGCCAGACTTCACTAATAAAGTCATGTGGAGGTCGTAGTAGAATACGGATGTAAAGTACAGGAAAGCCAGAATAGCCAAGACAAGCCCAGTCTTATAATTAACATAGAAACTCAACAGTAAGATAAGCAAACTGCATAAGATTGCAGGGGCGAATGCTGTCGGGATCAAGATCAGTAAACTAATCCCCCAGAGAGCGGCCTTGGAAACAGTCGTTCGATCGGGTGACAAAGTTAAAAGGACATTGATGAGATACATGGTGATCAAGACAGGCATAATGGATGACATCCAAGGTGCCACTATGGTCGATTCCGGTAAGTAGCGATAATGACTGGCAAGCAGGACAGAAAATAACGAAAACACCAAGCCAGCCCGTACTGGGGCGTAGAGTTTACGGTATTTTTTGCCAAGAGATAGGATAGCGCCCTCTCGTAAAAAAACAAATGTAATCAAGAGAGTCAAGGCGTTAATATAGATAAACATAAACCCCTCGGCGTTATTGATAACGTAAAGTGCCGCTATATAACCATTGATTGCAACCACAGATACGAATGTCAGAATATAATTTTGCGTAAGGAAGAGGGAGATGAGGGTGAGTGTCAGCAGAAGGTATATGATAGTGCGCTCATCCATATCTTCCATCGTACATCCTATCGTCAGCAGTACGAACCCGCTAATAAACGTAGTGACACTAAAAGTACCCGTGATCCAGCTGTCAAAAGCGCGGTTGAGTGCGATAGCACCCACGATAAAGACCAAGCCCAGCACAATCATAAATCCACTGGAGTCATAGACGCCCCCAATAAATAGAAAGCCTAAAAATGTAAGAGTAGCCAAAAAACCGCCAAGGACAGAAAGTACCTTGATCACAGTAGCGGATTTGTTCGCTCTTTCTTTCGCGTATTCCCGGGCAATTCCCTCTTGGTCAACAATCAAAGGGGAAACTGCAGAATGCTGTATCCGCTCCAACAATTGCATTACATTTTTATGCTGCTCCATTATTCCATCTTTTTTGAGTAAGCACCAAATTATGAACGACTAGGCTGATACTAATAATGATAAACAGGCTGATCAGGAGTAGCATACCTTCATCATCTGATATTCTTAAAAGCCAGCTCGAAATAATCATAACAATCGCAAAGGGGATAACCGCAATATAAAAACTCTGTTTTTGGAGGAGACCATGCCATATTCCGAGTCCAAATCCAATTGCCGTGATCACCAGTAGAGCAGGTAGGGTAGGCGCATCATCGGATAGAATCCCATAACATACACCTATGGTGGCGAAGGAAATCGCTGCCAAAGCAACAATATAGGAAAACCAATTAGGAATATCGTCTTCACAATTTCTCTTCCAAAGGATCGCTGTGATAAAGAAAAATACATTGATCAAGAAAAGCAAACCGAATAGAAAAACAGCATTCCAGTCCGATGCGACCTGCTGGCTATAGAGTATTAAGGTGGTATTGATGAGCGTGATGAGCAGTACCCATAGCGGGGCAAATCGTGCTACCGCCGCCCATAAAACAATACACGCTGTCCAACCAAGGAAAAAATCATACGCATTGGCACCCGTTTGATAAATCTGACCAAATACAGCAAATAATGCACCGACCAATAATGCAGCACCTGTTAGTATGATATTCTTGGTCGTTGGATTTGTTTTTGAATATATTGCAACGAGAGTGGAAGTGATAATCAATCCTTCAATCATCCCAATTTTGATAAATTTATGCAAGTCGGCCCAATTGTAGGCAAAGAAGAAAAGCAGACCCGTTGCTGAAAAACCGACCCCCAATGTCATGAAAAAGAGCCGAAGAAATTTTTTCCAGTGTTCTTTATCATGGTATATTTCTTCCTTAAGCAGTTTGTCTACATCCACTTTTGAAATGTTGCTATGTTGGATGATAATGTCGAGATCGTCTCTATCTAGTCTTGTCATTTAAGGTTTATTTGGATGTTAATTTCCTACATTCGAATCTAATAAAAAAAGAAGTAGCTTTTCTATGCAGGGGTAATTTTGTGTGTTTTCTAAAGTCGATAATGAATAAGGATAAAATTGCGTGGGTTTAGAGGTAACCATCTGTATTGTAAATACTATCATATGTGTTTTTGTTTTAGAAAATTATATTATTTATTTCAGAAATGGGTAGATTTGGTAAACCGTAAACCGAGGGTACATTATTGGCTTGACACAGTACAGCTGCTTACTAACAGGAAAGGGTAACCTGTTCATGATACCAGCCCGATAACTGCACAGGAGAATTCATTGCCTTGAAAAGTAGTGAATACCATAATGTATAAATATAAAGTGAATCAAATGATAAGCCGATGAACAAATTAATATTGATGATGGTACTTAGTACCCTGTCCTTAATGACACATGCCGCTATACGTCTTCCCAAGGCCTTGGATAGCCATATGGTGCTCCAACAGAAGTCGACGACCAAACTATGGGGATGGGCGAATCCGTCAGAAAAAATCAAGATCGTCACTTCTTGGAATAAAAAAGAATATGAAATTGTCGCCGATGGCAATGCTAACTGGAAAGTAGATATCCAGACCCCGGCCGCCGGTGGACCATACACGATAACGCTTAACGGAGAAAACAGCATAGTCTTGAATGATATTTTAATAGGAGAAGTGTGGGTGTGCAGTGGTCAGTCAAATATGGAATGGAGCTACAATCTCGGAATCAAGAGTATCAAAGCTGACTTTGAGCAATTAAGGAAGCTTAATATTCGATTGTTCAATACTACCAAGCGTACCTCTAGCTCCCCCCAAGACGATACTGAAGGAATGTGGACCATATGCGACAGCAATACCATCAAAGCATTCAGCGCAGTAGGCTACTATTTTGGAAAACAGCTCTCTCAAGAGCTGAATGTTCCTATCGGTCTTATCAGTAGTAACTGGGGAGGTACTCCAGCCGAAACATGGACCCCCACAGCACTAGTCGAGCACGATACCACTTTGAAAAATGCAACCTTAAAAAATGCAGAAACACCTTGGTGGCCCGTGACTCCAGGATATGCATATAATGCTATGATAGCACCTTTCTCAAACTTTACTATTGCCGGAACAATCTGGTATCAAGGCGAAAGTAACCGCGAATCACCTAGTACCTACACCCAACTCATCCATACAATGGTCGACGCCTGGCGACGAGCTTGGCATAACGATTTCCCTTTCTACTACGTGCAGATTGCTCCATATCGGTATGAACGTCATCATATAGGCGCCTTGGTCAGAGAAGCACAGGCTAAAAATCTATCCGGAAAAAAGATGGGAATGGTCGTCATCTCGGATCTCGTATCGGATACCCTTAATATCCACCCTACAAATAAAAAAGATGTGGGGTTACGATTGGCAAATATGGCATTAGGGGATACCTATGGAAAGGAAGTCGGTATTTACAAAAGTCCGATGATGCATTCCTATAGCGTACAAGGAAACAAAATGACCATTGTCTTAGAAAATGCGGGCAAAGGGTTGAAAATCAAAGGTAAAGAGGTGAAAGAACTGTTTGTGGCGGGAGCGGATCAGGTATTTTATCCTGCCCAAGCCAAGCTGGATCAAGATCGTATTGTCGTGTCATCCAATATGGTCAATAAGCCCGTAGCAGTTCGGTATCAGTTTTCTAATGCAGGAATAGGCAATATTTATAGTAAGGATGGACTACCGGTCGCACCCTTCCGCACGGATCAATGGCAGGTAAATACAAGTCCATTAAAGCCGTAGTATAATAAGAAATGCCTTCAAGTCGATGAGCATTCGATTTGAAAGCATTCTATCAAAATGCCTCAATTAGGGATAAGAAGTGACCACTTTACTCACTTGCCAAGTGTCTTGCTTGCGACAAAGCGTGATGTAATCAATACGCGTGAAGGTCTTGAATTTCATGGTCGCTTTGGCGACACAGCAATCCCCACTCTCATCTAATATCTCGTAAGAAGTCTCGCAGTCATACGTCAGTCCTTTATTGGAGTTTAGGAAAGCACAATACTCCTTTTTGTTGGTTTTGACTTCAAGATTAGTAGTCGTCTGATATTGAAAATCAGACGCAAATAAGTGTTCATTAAATTCGACATTGCCTAAAGTCGTAGCTTCAAGATAAGTCTTGACAATACGCATGGAATTTAAATTTTTCAAAGGATTGGTCTTTTCACTTGCAAATGAGCTAAATGTGGTGACCAAAAGCAATGCGGTGACGAAGGTTTTAATAATGTTTTTCATAGGAATAATTGTTTCGTGGTATTCGATTTCTTAGTCTTTTCTTTTATTTGAATCAAATGTAGCGCAGCCAACGCGATTGCCAAACGGTGATTAGACCAATACCTTGAATTATTCGGTGAAAACCGACCTTCTGTCGGTGAAAATTATTTTAAAAATCCATAACTCATTGTCATTTAGGTGTTCGTGTTTATTTTTAGGCTTCCGTTCGTCATGAATCGGATCGAAGCCAACCTTTTATTCCATGAGTTTCATCTCTAATAATTGGGAAAATACCTTGCCATCCCAAATATACTTTTCTTGCTTTTTGGTAATCTTGACATTCGGATCATCAACATCTTCATATTCCCCATCTTCTATCATTTTATAAATTATATTTGCCTCTTTTTTGTGCTCTGATGGAAATAGAAGAGCTTCCTCGTGATAGAAAATACCCCCATCACTGATGGAATATCTACTGGGCATATCGATAAATTGTTGACCATTCCAGGCTACATAATAGTAGGTTGAAGGGATACCACAAGCCTCTCCCTGTAAATCGAAGCGAAATATCTGTTTGACCCCATCGAGTCCCATATTAGGCAATAACTTGCTTTGTATAAAACTCTGATAGGAATATTCACAGTGGACAGTATGTTTTGCAATAAGCTCACCACCCTTGCCGATGAGCTTTACACCACATTTGTAATAGGCGCTCTCATCACCTCTCTCTTCACCATAGCGTTCAAAACCAAAGATATATTGATGCCCCTCATCATCAACATGGTGTCCTAGTGCGAGTAGTCCTAACCATATAAATCCAGTTTTCGTTTCTCCACCTCGTTGATAGGATACCTCATGCCAAGGCGCATAGAAACCCTTTACCTTATTGCCATTATAAGCCAGACTGGTAATCTTTACCGCAGTCCCAACCGGAAGTGAGTCGACCAACTGGCCATCGGTATTGGGATATGCTCTAATATAAGCATTATCCGTAAATACATAGGCGGTCTGGCCACTGGTTAAATTCCAGAAGTTAAAATCCTCATTGACGACATAGGCAACGGCATCTTGTGCACGTGTAGTGCTAAAACTAAGTAGTGCGATTAATAATACAACAACCGATTTCATTGAAATATGTTTATTTTTAAAGTAAAGAAACGACCATGAGCATATAGAATACTGCTCTACATAATTTCCTGACGTAAAATTAAACTTTATATTTCCAATATAGAGTAGCTGTAAACCGTGATTTTTGATAAAAAGGTAGTGAACGGTTTTTCTCCTATTGTTTTCCTATATATCTTCCCGTTATCATACCGGTGAAAATGCATCCGCCTAAAAAAGTCCCTTCCAGTGCTCGGTATCCGTGCATGCCGCCACCCCCAAATCCAGAGGCCTCTCCAACGGCGAATAATCCAGTTATGACGTTTCCAGTTCCGTCCAGTACCTGTCCGTTTAGATTTGTCTCAATACCTCCAAGCGTCTTTCGGGTCAGAATATTCAGACGGACGGCAATAAGGGGACCTTTTTTTGGATCGAGTATTTTATGAGGCTTGGCTGTTCTCGCCAGTTTGTCTCCAAGGTATTTGCGGGTATGCTGTATATAGTTCACTTGTATGTCTTTACTGAACTTATTGTCAAGTTGACGATCCCGAGCCTCAATTTCTGCCTTGATCTTGTCATAATCGAGAAGTGGACGCATTACTTTTTCATTCATCAGTTTGACGAGATCCTGGAGGTTGTCGGCTACAATAAAATCTTCGCCATGAGTCTTAAAAGCTTCTACAGGAGCTGTCGCCGCTTTGCCAAAAAGCCTACCCAAGATCATTCGGTAATCTCTATTCGTGAGATCTGGATTCTGCTCTGAGCCTGATAAAGCAAATTCTTTCTTGATGATTTGTTGAGTGAGTATAAACCAGGAGTATTCATATCCTGTAGATAGGATATGGCCAAGGGTGCCCAGGGTGTCAAAGCCTGGCAGGAAAGGGGCCGGAAGCCGATTCCCAGTGGCATCTAGCCAAATAGAAGATGGTCCAGGAAGAATGCGTATACCATGATTGGACCAGATAGGACTCCAGTTTTTTAGACCTTCGGTATAGTGCCACATCCGATCTTTGTTGATCACGTGTGCACCGGCCTGCTCGGCTACTCCGATCATTTTGCCGTCGACATAGTCTGGAACTCCACATACCATATGCTTGGGAGCCGGACCAAGGCGACTGGGCCAATTCTTTTTAACAAGTTCTAGATTTGCGCCGATTCCTCCAGATGCGATCACAATATGTACACCTCGAAAATGGAATTGTCCAATTATATCTCTATTGGTTTTCTCACCGCGCTTCTTGTCGTCGGTCGCTAAAATATCCCCCTCTACTCCGACAATTCGGTTATTTTCAACCACTAGTTTAGTGACGCGGTGTCTAAATTTAAAAGTCAGCAAACCCCTCTTTTGAGCTTCATACGCTTTGTCCACAAATGGCCGCACAACACCCGTCCCAGTGCCCCATGTAATGTGAAATCTGGGCACGGAGTTGCCGTGATTAGTCGCCGAGCCACATCCACGCTCAGCCCAACCTACTATGGGGAAAAATCTCATACCCAAGTCGGAGACATATTTGTATTTTTCTTTTGCTGCAAATTGGAGATATGCAGTAGCCCATTGACGAGGCCAATAATCCTCTTTCCTGTCAAACGAAGCGGTTCCCTCCCAATCTTGGGCAGCGAGTGCATAAGAGTCCCTTATTCCCATCGTCCGCTGCTGCGGTGAGTCTACGAAAAATAGACCCCCAAAAGACCAAAATGCCTGACCACCGAGATTTGCTTCAGTCTCTTGATCCAGCATAAGCACACTTTTACCCGCACTGGTGGCTTCGTATGCGGTGACTAGACCAGATAGACCGCTTCCAATAATAATAACCGCATACTCTTCCATGACTTCATATCTGTTATAAGTGGCCGAAAATTTAGCAGAACGATATAAACTGCTGATACTAAAATTTTTGGTTTATTGAAGATAAGGAATTTTTGGATTATTATATCTAATTAGAAATCCGTTTATGTAACGCGTATTGGAATATGATACCTAATAGAAAGTTCAAAAAATGTCATAGACGTCTGTGTAGACCTATCCGATTACCTTCGCTATCCGCAAATTCAGCAACTTCAAATCCGTAGGTAGTATTGCGCGTCTTGGGGTATAGGATCTCACTCCCCATTGCTGTCACCCGTTCCAAAATAAGCGAGATATCATCCGCTGCAAAATAGATGAGAACACCATCTCTGGTAGGTCTGTAAATATCTCCTTTGGCTAGAGCACCAGTAATACCGCTCTTTTGATCTGAAAATGGAAAATAAGCCATGTCATTGTCATCAAAGGATTCTGTCTCAAAAGAAAATTGAAGAACTTCGGTATAAAATCCGATAGCACGAGACATATCCTGAACGGGTATTTCAAAATAGACAACGGGATTATTGTGGGTATTCATATGATTAAGTTTGTGATGCGTATATGTAGGGTACATACTATGTAATTGATCCGATAGTCGGATACTATATCAAGATAGATCTCCATGACAGGACCTGTACACCTCTGGAATAATGTGCGCTTTTGATGCGTTCATGATCCAATTGGATATGCTGAAGTTTGTAATCCAATTCGATGTGAGATATGATGATCTCCTGAAGTTCCCATTCTTTGTGATGGATGTCGTACCTTTTTAATTGATGGTTGTCCTTCAAATATAAACAATATCGTTCTGTAAGCCATCTGTCGAGTCTGGTCTTCTGTGTGATGAAGTTAGCTGCCCGATAGTCAATATGGAGTTGTAGGGATTTTTTGATATTGTCATTTTGGTAAGTTCCATTGGCACGTTTGATTGCTGATTTTTCATAGGGTAGGCCAGATAGCGTTTTAGCAACGATGGTAGATATCCATTTCTCGGCCTCGATATTCAAGAAATAAACACCTGCTTTGTTGTCGTTTTTGATATAAGTCCGGACGTTAATTTCATGAAAATCGGAAACTAATTCGAGAGCAGGTAGGTATCGAGGCCTTATATTTTGCATGGTAAAAGGAACAATTGAAATATAATATTTGCCTTCAAAGCTATCGATCTCCAGTTTTTGCGGGATTAGCGCTCTTAACGTATTAAAGTCGACTTCAAAGTGTAAGAAAATCGCATCATTCCATTCTTGGTAATATTGCCAGCCACCTGTGGGCAGATCCCAAGGTCTGTGACTGATGTCATTCAAGATGTCTGAAATATTTCCCATCGATTTTATACGATCAATTAGAGTGCAATATATTAAAAAAGTGTTCTCTGATCAAGGGAAACAGTCCAATGCTACAACAAAAAAAAGCCTACGTCTCCACGTAGGCTTAGATTGAAACAAAAAATACCTTGGTTAGGGGTATGTCGTGACCACTTTGCTCACCTGCCAGCCATCCTGACTGCGGCATAGTGTGATATAATCTACTCGGGTGAAGTTTTGGAATTGCATAGTCGCTTTGGCTACACTGCAATCTTTGCTTTCGTCTAATATATCGTAGGAGGTTTTACAGTCGTACTGTAATCCTTTTGTCGCTTTAAGAAATGCGCTGTATTGTTTTTTATTGAATTTAGTCTCCGGATTTGCAGCTGTGTGATACTGAAAATCTTTGGCAAATAAGTGTTCGTTGAATGCAATATTACCCAATGCGGTTGCCTCCATATACGTCTTGATAATGCTCGTAGAATTCATGTCCTTCAGCGGATTTGTTTTTTCCTTGGCGAATGTATGAAGTGAAGTGACTAAAAGCAATGCTGTCATGATAGTGGTGATAAAGGTTTTCATTTTATTAAGTTTTAAAGTTGTTATCCTATATTGTTTGAATCAAAGGTAGGGCAACAGATGTGGCCTGTAAACGGGGATTAGACCAACACCGAAAATAATTCGGCGAAATGGGGTGTTCGATCGGTGAAAATTCTAGCAATTAGAAAATGTGTTCTGCTCACTCGGTAAGTCAGGAGGAATATTTGCAGAAGAGTAAAAACTTTAGGCCTTCGTAAGAGATATAATTGTAATGAGGGCATATGCGGACTAGACATGCTTAGCGAAAAAAAACAGCCATCTAAAGATGACTTTCGTTTCTCTTTAGATGGCTGACCTTTAAATATCAATTCGCTATAGCTGGCTAATCAAATGACAAGCTGACTTTATTGTAACCCAAGCCCTTAAGTAGAGGAGTGAATACATTCAATGCATTGGTACGAGTCTGTTGAAGAATGTCAGACTTATGGACCTCTGCGGATATTTCTTTTTCGGCATTCTTATAAGCCTCATCCACCAAATCCGCTTCTCTAAAGAAAGCCATTTTAGTATCGTATACACGCGATGCTTTATGATCGATTTTGATGTAACAGATCTCCGGTTGTGGAAGTCGCATAGCGACGGAGTCACCATATACTTTAATATCTTCCTGCTTTACTTTTGTCAGGTCAATACACCCCACAGCGTCCGCCTTAATGATGAGTAGCACACTGGCATCAGGCAAGAAGGTGCTGATATTCTTGTGTTCGAGTACATCACTAAAACGATATTTGACCAGCTCTAGCTTACCCATAGCTTCAATACGTTCTATCAAGACTTGATGGGTAGTCACTTTAGTAGGCCTACTTTTAAAGGTTGACCAAGCAAACCAACCAAGTGCTCCAATCAAAGCGAGTACCAATATTACTTTTAAAAATCTTCCCATAATTTACTGTAATCAATTTGTAGACCAATAATTGCGTTTATATGTAAAATTTTTATATCATTTAAATAGAATGTCGCTTTCGAGATCTTTGATGAACGCCTTATTTACTAGTAACTTGCCGCTAAAGCTTCATCTACTTTTGCTTTTTAGAGCACCGGATCGGTAGAGGTCCAGTGCTATCTGCAATATATAATCGATCGTGTCTACGGGGAGATCTTCCAAAGGGTCAATATTAAAGATCTTCATTTTGGATCGCTTACCAGATACTAGTTCCGGAATATCCAAGTGTCTACCTTCCACCATCATGATATAGGGCATGCCTGTTTTTCGATCGGTCGATAGATAACAAAATATCCGACCAGTGTAGCAGAAACAGGGCATGCCCCATTTCTGCGTTTCAGTGATATTCACATCTTGTTTAAGGATGATACTACGTAATGCAAGTAGACAGCTCTTATAGGGCTCCTTCTTCGTGAGGTAATAATGGTCAATTATTGAAATCATGTATAATACCTATGATTCGCAAATTTCCTTTAAACGACCTAGTGCCTTAGGCCAAGTCTCATCAAAATAATCAAGGTATTCTTCATTTGTATCTACCTCTACAGTGACTGTAGTTTTACCATCGTGTTCGGTGAAGGTGTAATTCTCTGTGGATCCTGCCCATTCCTCAACAGCAGGACCTTCGGTGATCTCGGTATCTCCGTCTAATATACCATAATGACGAATCGAAATATACGCATTCGGAATATGCTCGGCAATTTCGGCAATCATGCCTTCACGCTTACCTTCTTTACTGATACCTGTAAAATAAATTTTATCGCCCTTATTCCACCCACCCTCATAGTCAGAAGTAGGGTTGAATTCGTAGGTCCACATTTTGTAAGTTTCTTTTTCTAGCATCTTACGGAAAACTTGAGATGCAGGAGCTTGAATATCGATTTTATATGTCAGTGTTTTCATCTTTTTTTATATATGGAGATATTGTTTAGATTTGACAGGAGCTTGTTGTAAGGTGGATGCTAAGCCCCTAGACCATCTATTTGTTAGTGGTTTTTTTGGGGAAATTGGGGTTTGCTTTTACTTCTTCAATCTGCTTGATATGTCTCGCGCAGTGTGCAGCTATAAATAGTAAATTCTGATAACCATCAACAATACCGGTCGGGTATTCACTGACGTGATTGCGTAGATCTTCCAGATTTGCACCTTGAATATAGGTCAGAACGGGTTGTCGAGCTATCGTGAAGTCATTTATAGCACTGGTGGCATCTTTATATTTTCCAGCAGGTTGTAGTTCTTTGGGGGCCTGAAATTTCTGACTTCGATCGGTCATCATCGTAATTAGATTATCATCAGTAACCTTTACCTCTGACTTCCGCTCTGGTTGCGCAGGCTTTGCCAGTTCTTTTTTCGCCATTTCGAACAGCATTTTTTCCGATAGAATAATATGTTCCAAACACTGACTGATAGACCATTTTCCTTCTCCTGGGCTAAATTGTAACTGTGCTTCGCTCAAACCGGAGATATCGTCTTTTAGAAGTTGTGTGGTGTACTCGAAATATCGAAGTAAGGAATCAAGATTTCCTTGAGAAGAGGTGAAATCCTCATGTGGTCTCTCACATATGGAAATACTCGGATTGAATTTTTGGAACGTCACCGGACGATCTGCTAGAGCAACTGTGCTCAAGAGGGGGAGGGCCATACTGACACCTAATGTCAACATGATTTTTTTTAAAGTTTTCATTTCATTATCTATTTAGTTACGACGAAATCGATGCCGATCAATACAGCTTGATTTCTTCTTGTTTTTACATCGGTGATATCAATACAATATGCGCGCGTTCTATTTTGTTTTTGAAACATATACTTTTTTTGTGAATAGCCGAAGTTTGACAGCGGTCCTCTGATAAGTTTTTAAATAGCATCATACATATCATAAGACAAGTTTAGGACAATTTCTTCTTAAAAATCTTGTCATAAGACAAGAAAATGTGGTGCGGGTCTACTAACGTGTAGAGCCGCGGTACGTTTGAGGAGATAAGCCCGTATACTTCTTGAAATAGCGGCAGAAGGTAGAGGAATCCGAAAAATGAAGTAATTCCGCAATTTGATAGGTAGACAAGTCAGATGCGCTGAGGTAAGATTTGGCTTTGATGATGACTAGCTCAATGATAATAACGGAAATTGCTCGGCCCGTACGTAGCCGGATCAGTGTCGTCAGGTATTTAGGAGTGAGTTTGAGTCGATCCGCATAATAGGTTACTGACCGCTCAGAGATATAGTATTGATGAACAAGGTTATAAAACTGAAAAACAATTCTATCCTTTTTGGATTCAATATGTAACACAGCCTCATTTTGTCGATAAAAAATATTAATCTGACCGATCAGCGAAAACAGAAGATATTGAATCACACTTCCTTGAAATATAGATGAAGGCCCGACAATATTGATTTTTAAAAGATCGATGTATCGTATGTAGAGGTCGACAGCGCTTTGGTCGAGTTGGATAATAGGCGTATGTAAGATGGTTTTTAAAAAGTTATAATCTGTAGGCAGGATCAAGTCTGCTATCATGTCAAAGCGAAACAGTAGACTGATAAAGCTCGCATCAGGAGATTTCTCCCCTACGTTGACGATACTTTGGGGTAATAGTACCAATAGATCGGCAGCTACCATCGTGGTGTCCTGAAGATTTGCTTGTATCTTAATCGAACCTTTTACACATATTGAAATCAGGATGCCATCCCTGAAATATCCGTTGTCGTGAAACTGTTCAGGAATGATATTTTCTGATTCAAGTAATAAAAGATCCGATTGTTTCAGCTTATCTTGATTTTTATCCGTAGTCATGCTTTTGCCTATAAAATTGGTAAAAGTAAATGTTTAAAATCAGATAAAAGACTATTTGCACACTAATTGTTGAAGTCTGTCAATCCAGATATCGAATGTATTGGTTTATTTTGTAACATGAATGAACGGATGACCAGTCAAGTGTCAATTAAAGAAAAAATATATAACTTACATATCGGGTATCAATCCGAAAACGATTTGCGACAAGAGTTCAATAGGATGACTAATCAGACTTGGGGATTCGACTTTGAGCAATACTACCAATCTGGGTTTTGGGAAGAGGATTGCATCATCTATTCATTGTTTGATGATAATAGGATAGTCGCTCATACCACTCTGAGTATTTTTGAGGTGACAACGGAGAAGCGAGTCATGAAGCTGGGACAACTAGGGACGGTCATGACAGCCCCCGAATACCAGCATCGTGGATTAGCACGTTTCCTGATGGAACGTATCCAACATGATAGTCAAGGGTACTTACAAGAGGTTTTCTTATTCGCTAATGATTCGGTCCTTGATTTCTATCCCAAATTTGGATTTGCACCCGTTGAGGAATTTCAAGCGACTATGCCTGTCGCCCTTAAGCGCAATTCGTTAGCCGTACAGAAAATGGATCTGGACGATCCCGGACAACGAAACCTTTTTAGAAGCTATGTCGAAAATAACACCTTACAATCGAAGTTTGATCCCAGAAGTCTGGGTTTGACCTTCTTCTACTGTTATGCCTATCCTGAAATGGGGTACAAGGGATCTATTTACCACGTCGAAGCATTAGAGGCAATGGTGGTCGCCCAAGAGGAAGGAAATATCTTGACATTGATTCAGGTCTTTCAACGCGGCAATCACAGTGCAGAGGACATTATTCAAGCAATCGCTTCACCTCAGATCAATACGGTGGTGTTTGGCTTCAACCCCTCGTCTGCAGGACTACAGTACACTACATATAAAGAGGATGATCTGACATTATTCGCAACCCCTGGATTGAAAACCCTATTGGAGGAGAATAAATTGATGATACCTTTGCTAGCACATACCTAGTGCATCATTGATCGGTAAAAGAAATACAAAAGGCTATTCTGATACAACAGAATAGCCTTTTGTCTGTATAATGCAATAGATAATCGAATTGAGATATACACAATCGTATATATAGAAGTGTTGCATGACTTTGCAATTATGCGTATTATTGCAAGAGAGCTTCCTGCTCATATTCTACAGTCTAGTCTGAATGGTTTGCATATCTTGTAGGTATTGCTAATAATGAAGAGCGTTGGGAAAATGTGAGGAAGCTAATGGTAACTACTTAAAAAAGGCAGTTTTCTATTTATGTTAAAAGAAAAGCGATTTGAATACATCCTTCGTGAACTTGAATCTAAGGATATGGTGACCTACGAAGGGCTGTCTATGGGATTGGCGGTCTCAGAAGATACGATACGTCGTGATATTGCTTATCTACATAAAAATGGATTAATATCCAAGGTGCGTGGGGGAGCGATTTTGAGAGTCAAAAATCCAATGAGCTTTCAGGACAGACGGACTTACCTCCAGAAAGAAAAGGATGTCATAGCACTAAAAGCACAACAGCAGATCAGGCGAGATATGACTATATTTATGGATGGAGGGACTACCACCTGTGCTATAGCCAACTATTTCCCACCGGATATCAAACTCCGAATCATCACCAATAATCAGATGCTTGTCCCTATTTTCATGGAATTGCCTCATGTGGATTTGGTAATATTAGGCGGTGCATTTGATCGGGATACAGCAACGACAGCCGGTGCAGTTACCTGTCAGGAAATAGCGCAGTATATTGCAGACTTATATTTCATGGGCGCCTGTGCTGTTGACGGCACGCACGGAATCTCCGCGATGACCCTCCACGATGCCGATGTAAAGAAAGCGATGCTGAGTTGTTCCAAGAAGACGGTAACCTTGGCAAATCACGATCAACTGCGAAGAACTGAAAGTTTTAAGGTCTGTAATATGGAGCAGATAGAGGTGTTGATCACAGATCTACCGAGCGATCATGCTGAGCTTGACGAATTCAGACATTTTAATATCCAGTTGTTGTAAGAAATTGTTTCTGACGGTACATGTCCCTAGTGAACGATCTACTTAGCTGCCGGAACCTGCTCATTAACACTTAAATCTGACTACTGCGGCGCATCAAGCTAGATACCATCAGTACTGGCAGGCGAATTGCAAAATCTGCAAGAGACCCTAGGGAATATGAATATATTAATAAACAAAAATAATGAAAATGAAAACCTTAATTACATCGGCATTTTTGCTAGGAATTACAATCTTTGGAACATCGCTTTCTGCTCAGGAAAATCCATCCAAAAAGGAAATCGGTTTGCAGCTGTACTCGGTACGTGATCTAATGGGAAGCCATGTAAATACCGATGCGTACGGTGCCAATTATCAACCGGTATTGCAAAAAATAGGACAGATGGGATACACCATTGTCGAAGCCGCAGGCTACCAGGATGGTAAATTTTATAATACATCTCCACAAGAGTTTAAAAAAAATGTAGAAAAAGCAGGTCTACAGGTACTATCTTCTCACTGCTCCAAATCGTTGACAAAAGAGGAACTGGTTTCAGGTGACTTCACACAATCGCTAAAGTGGTGGAATGAAGCTATTGCAGCACATAAAGCAGCAGGGATGAGCTATATCGTGACTCCTTGGCTAGATACACCGAAAACATTGAAAGAATTGAAGACACAATGTGATTATTTGAACGAGATAGGAAAGCTATGCCGCGCACAGGGTATCAAATATGGTTATCACAATCATGCACACGAATTCCAAAAGATAGAGGATAAGGAGGTCATGTTGGACTATATGCTCAATAATACAGATCCTGAAAACGTGTTTTTTGAAATGGATGTGTATTGGACCGTGATCGGAAAGGCAAGTCCGGTAGATTATTTCACAAAGTATCCAGGCCGCTTTACAACCTTACATATAAAGGACAATAGAGAGATCGGTCAAAGTGGTATGGTAGGGTTTGATGCTATTTTTAAAAATGCAGAACTAGCTGGCATGAAGCACTTTTTTGTAGAGATCGAAGCTGTGACTAAAGATATTGAAACCAGCTTGAAGCAAAGTATAGAATATTTGTCAGAAGCTACGTTCGTTAAGCCGCGTTATAGCAAATAAATAACTCCCGAAGGAAGATACAGCCCTTCGGGAACTATTTTCTTCACGTTTTATATTCGATTATCCATTTTCTTATTTTATACATAATGTTTAGCTCACGTTATCTTTTTCCTCTTCTATTCTTAGTTCAATTTGCCTATGCGCAAAAAAGACCAGTGGATTATGTCAACCCTTTTATTGGTACCACCAATTATGGTACTACTAATCCCGGTGCCCAGGTGCCTCAGGGTTTGATGAATGTTTCGCCGTTTAATGTGATGGGCTCGCCACTAAATAAATCTGACAAAGATGCTGGATGGTGGTCAACTCCTTACGAATACAACAATAAGTTCTTTACAGGATTTGCACATGTCAACTTGAGTGGAGTAGGGTGTCCAGATATGGGAAGTCTATTGCTGATGCCCACTACCGGTGACTTACAGGTGGATTACCATAAGTATGGAAGTACCTACACGCAAGAAAGTGCCTCAGCGGGATATTATACTAACAAACTGGATAAATATGGCATCAAGACAGAAGCAACTGCCACACTTCGGACAGGTATATCGAGGTTCACATTCCCAAAAGGTCAAAGCCATATTCTATTGAATTTGGGTGAAGGATTAACGAATGAGACAGGAGCTACGATGCGATTTGTCAATGATCGAGAAATAGAAGGCTCAAAACTGCTGGGCTCATTTTGCTATGTCAACAACCAAGCGGTATATCCCATTTATTTTGTCCTTCGGTTGAGCAAAAAGCCATCGCAAAAAGGATATTGGAAATTCCAACGTCAAGGAGCACCCTGGGAAAACGAGTGGAATAAAGATGCCGGAAAATATAAAGTCTTCACAGCCTATCAAAATGAAATGTCAGGTGACGATATCGGCGCATACTTGAGCTTTGAAACCAATGATAACGAACAGGTCGAGGTACAAATGGCCGTGTCATTTGTAAGTGTGGAAAACGCACGTCAGAATCTGGAAAAAGAACAACCTAAAGGGGGCTTTGATCAAATTAGAGAAGCTGCTGCTCAGAAATGGAATGCAGATCTTTCTAAGATCATGGTAGAGGGGGGGACGGAAGACCAGAAAACAGTCTTTTATACAGCTCTGTATCATGCTTTGATCCACCCCAATATCCTACAGGATGTAAATGGTCAATATCCAGCTATGGAAAGCCGGCAGACACTTCATACGAATAATAACCGCTATACGGTATTTTCGCTGTGGGATACCTATCGCAATGTACAGCCTTTAATGAGTCTCCTATTTCCTGATCGTCAGACACAGATGATCCGGTCAATGATTGATATCTATAAGGAAAGCGGCTGGATGCCCAAATGGGAACTGTATGGCCGTGAATCCTACACGATGGATGGTGATCCAGCGATTCCGGTAATCGTGGATGCCTGGATGAAGGGGATTAGAGATTATGACCATGAAGCCGCATATGAAGCGTTCTATAAATCCGCTACGCTTGCAGACAGCACAAATCGCATACGCCCGGATAATGCAGACTATGTAAAATATGGCTATGTGCCATTACGTGCCCCCTTTGATAATTCAGTATCGCATTCTATTGAATATTATTTAGCCGATTGGAACCTTTCGCAGTTTGCCGCTTCTCTCGGTAAAATGGATGATGCTGAGCTGTTTGCTGCACGTGCAAAGGGATATAAACATTACTACTCAAAAGAGTATGGAACATTCAGACCTATACTTCCGGATGGTTCATTTTTGACTCCCTTTGATCCCTTGCAAGGGGCTAATTTTGAACCTAACCCTGGATTTCATGAAGGTAATGCCTGGAATTATACGTTTGCAATCCCACATGATATTCCAGGCCTGATCAAGTTGATGGGCGGGAAGCGCAATTTTGTAGAGAAATTACAGGCTACGTTTGACAAGGGCTACTTTGATGTCACAAACGAACCGGATATGCTCTACCCTCATATTTTCTCGGAAATTGCTGGAGAAGAATGGCGGACCCAAAAACTGGTCACACAGATCTTAAACGATCATTTTAAAAATACTCCGGGTGGAATCCCTGGAAATGATGATACTGGTACAATGTCTACATGGGCTTCTATGAATATGATGGGGATTTATCCGCTTTGTCCTGGTAGACCAGAGTATACAGTGGTCACACCAGTATTTGATAAGGTCACCATATCCCTGGATGCTAAGTACCATCACGGAAAGGATAAGGTCGTCATCCGACGTGAACGTAAGGGCGAAGGAGAATATATACAAAGTATTTCCATTGACGGAAAAAAATCGAAATCCTTTAAAGTGTCTCACCATGATCTTGTCAATAGCAACGAAATCGTGATTACCACCGGTAGTCGTTAAAAAATTGCCGGCTGAAAACTATCTCGCAATCGCCATATTCTAATTAATACCAATAATTTATAATGCATATTTGCAATATTGTGCAAATTTGCATTATTTTGTTTAATAATTATTTGGATATGGATCGGATTGAAAAGACAACAAAAGCCAAAATAGCAACCCAAGCTATTTTTCTCGTTTGCGGACTGGGTATATCCAGCTGGGCACCTATGGTCCCTTACGCAAAAGAACGATTGCAGTTAAATGACGCAAATCTAGGAGTATTATTACTGTTTTTGGGCGCAGGCGCAATCAGTATGATGCCTATTAGTGGCATATTGTCTGATAAATTTGGAAGTCGTAAGGTCATCTTATGGGCGGCTTTGTTAATGGCGATGGTGCTGCCTTCGCTTTTATTGATGGATAGTCCGATCTGGATGGGAGTAATGCTATTTATCTTTGGTTCAGCGGTCGGTACAGTTGATGTAGCTATGAATGCACATGGTGTACAAGTGCAGAATCTCCATGGAAAACCTATTATGTCTTCGCTGCACGGACTTTTTAGTGTAGGTGGACTTTTTGGTTCGCTGGGACTTGGATTCCTTATGAAAATTGGCTTACAACCAGTCGTAGCTTCCATAATAATCGCGGTCTTATTAATCGTGATCGTCATATGGAAATACAGTGATCTTTTTGATCGAGATACGGAACGAGCAGCTATCCATGAGTTTTCTTCTCAAGAGCAGAACGGAAAGTCAGCGTCTTATACGTGGTTGACAGGAAGTGTTTTATTTCTGGGAGTAATGTGTTTCATTGTCTTTCTTTCTGAAGGTGCGATGTTAGATTGGAGTGCTGTATTTCTGCGGGAGAGCCGAAGTGTCGAGGAGGAGTTTACAGGGATAGGCTACGCAGCTTTTTCAGTTGCTATGGCAGCCATGCGTCTGATAGGAGACAAACTCGTGGCTCGTCTCGATGGCCGTAAAGTCGTAGTTGCGGGAAGCATGATCGCCGCGACAGGTTTATTTATAGTGTTACTCACACCATGGGTATTCACGGCTCTGTTAGGATTTGTTCTACTCGGACTCGGAGCTGCAAATATTGTCCCCGTATTTATCAGCGAAGGAGGAAGATTAAAAGATGTATCGGCATCTGTCGCTATACCAGCTATTACCACCATCGGCTACGCAGGGCAGTTGGCTGGACCAGCATTATTGGGATTTATTGCGGAGCAGTACTCACTCACCATAGCACTTGGATGCATCGGCGTGTTATTAGCATCAGTCGCACTGCTGTATGCACGCAGAAAGGTGATCTGACTTGAGTAGCAGACTAGTATGTTCAACTAAGATACGACCCATTTTATTCGAAATATATCCACTATGTATTGACCGTTATCGCAGACGACAGCCATCCATACAAATCAATTTTATGGAACACTATATGAATCACTATATAGTGGTGGTGCTGATGATTTCAGTCTATACAATAAGGAGGGGGATATATATCGAATGCTTACTTTAAACGACGAGATATTTAGAGATTTTAAAAACAAATGCCCTCAATGCAGTATTTGTAATATAGATAAAATACACAGGTGTACCTATAATTATATACTGATGAAAAGATTTTTTTTACTAGGGCTAATGGCTTTAGTCCTTAATCTGACGGCACAATGTCAAAAAGAAAGGGAGAAGATAGATGTGGAGATAAATGCCTCCGACCTGCTGAATAGAAGTGCCTATTATAAGGTGAGTGCTGCCCAGCGAGAGCTTATCCTCAAAAGGAAGAAGACGATAGGTCGCGAATTTTCAGCAATTTCAAAAAATAATTCGCTGACTGGTGAGCAGAAAGAGCAGAAAAAACGTGAATTAGCGAAAATATTCAAAAAGGATATCGAAGGTATTCTTAATGAGGAGCAGCGTGAAAAATGGAATAGCTATTTAGATGCGATACCTATCCGTGAACAGCAGAAAAAAAATATAGAGAGTCAACTGGAGGCTCTTGAGGATAAATACGATCGCGATATTGAGAGAATTAAAAAAGAATATCAGCATGATGACAAAATGAGAAAAACCCAAGAGAAGACTATTAAAGCAACTTACAAAACAAAAAAATCTGAATTAGAAAACCAAAAGGATCTGCTTTAAGATTATCTTTCATATCAGTTCTGCTGTCCGGAAGGATCTGTTATACTATCCATTCTATTGCTGAAGTGCTGATAGCTTTATCGCGGTTGTTGTCCATCTACAAAAAAGACAATATTCATGATTATGTAAGAATAATCCCCTCACGTATAATCGATGTCAGAATTTGAGAAGCAATATGGTTAATATCTCAAAGAAAGCGAATCGGTACGCTTATCTTTGCAGGGCTGTTATTGTTTACATCTTCTTTTTGTCATGAAAAATCAAATTGCTATTCTGAATTTTGAAGATCTGATTCAGCATCTCAGTGCAGATCTAAGGGTCAAGGATTACATCGTATTTGATACAGATCGGAGTAATCTAATGATTAAGCTGAATCTCTGGTATAAGGCCAATTACTCTGGGATGGTATTAGTAAAGCAAGGCTCAGGTCGTTTTACGGTAGATGGACAGTCATTCGAAGTAGCAGAAAATGACGTAATATATACAGTATTGCGAGAGTCATTTACCATTGATTATATCTCTCCAGATTATAGAGCAAAAGAAATCTTCTTCTCAAATGAATTTATAAGTGAAGCTGGATTCAATTATAAATCCAATGATATGCTCAGAAGATTGACAGACCACCCCTCCGGGTTAATTACACAACAACTGGGATTGTTTAGACGGTTGATGTTTCATATTGAAGAACTCGAAGTGCTGAACCGTCCCGATACCGATAACTATTACTATAATGAGATGATATGGCATCACTTCTCCTTATTGATGTACGAGATTGATAACCATTTCAAAAGAGACGAGACAGTACGAATCCTCTCTTCTAGAGAAGAGGAAATTACAACCAAATTCTTCACACTTGTACAGAACTATTTTGTGGCTCACCATGACATACAGTTCTACGCGGACCGACTGTGCATTAGTCGTAAATACCTGAGTCGTGTAATCCGAAAGACAATGTTTAAGACGCCCAGTGATATTATCAATCAGATCCTGACCATAGAAGCCAAGCTCTTATTGCGCAACACCGACTCAAATGTCTGTCAGGTAGCTGAACAGCTCAATTTTTCAAATCAGGCCGTCTTTAGTAAATTCTTTAAGAAGCACGCAGGTATCAATCCTTCTGATTACAAACGGAATGATTTCTTCTGATCTATAATCTCGTCGAGCTCTGATACCGTGACCCGTTATTGTATTCTTTAGTTTCTTAGTTGCCTTCCATCGATATTTTTTGATTTTTATTACTAAAGTCAATTGTTGGCATTTTGTCATGTTTAGGTTGAGAGGAGACTTCTGAACAAATTTTGGCGACTTCGTTTTCGCTCATGAATTATTTAAATCACCATTTTTGCTCTTGTCTAAACAAATCCATATACATGAATCGGCTCTCCTCGACTTCAAGTCTCTATAATTTTGTTGCTATACTCTAAGGCAAGTCGGTTTCCAACTATATGTTTTTTACGACAGCATCTAGCCCAGTGCAGCTGGCGCGGTAAATTAGATTTTAAAATAACATGCCCGTATAGCGGGTATCAAACTATTAATCATGATCATATTAATTTTTGCAACAAATCTTCAAAAGCTCAATGAAGAGTTCAGACTAAAGATGACATCCTTGGTAGATCTTAACTCCTGGACAGTTGATCTTGAAGATGTCGATAAAATACTACGCGTAGAGGCAAAGACAGATATCAGCAGAGAGATTATTGCAGTAATCTCCAAGTCAGGGCATAGTTGTCATCGGCTATATTACTGAGACCAGACAAAAGAAGCAATCGGACTCATTTGGCACATACAACCCGGCTATTCGGATTCGTATCGGGAGGAGATCTCTAAGTAATAGCCCAATCAAGAATAAAGTTTGATGTTGCACATTATTTAGACGCCCTATTCCTTGACTCTCACGATTGGACAATGCCGGATAGGGAAATTAACAGAATTAGCAATGAAACAATATTCATTTGCTTTATTATGCAGTTCGATTGCCTTCTCGACCATATCCTCTGTTTTGACGATGACGACAGGACGTAGGGTCACTTGGGTAAAATAACCTTTTCCATCATGTTCTTCTAACATGATCCCCTCGGCATTATCGATATATTCCTCTACAATGATGTGCTGCGTGGTGCAAAGATGGAGATACCAAAGCATATGACAGGACGATACAGCGGAAAGCAGCAAATCTTCGGGATTGTATTTGGCGGAGTCTCCCCGGAAAGCCGGATCTGAGGACCCTTCGATAATCGGCTTATTGGTGACCTTAATAGTATGGCTACGTTCGTAATTCTTGTAGTGATCAGTACCTGTCCCATTGTTACCGGTCCATACGATCTGCGATGTATATGAGTGCTGTTTCATCTCTGCTTTGAAGCATGTTATTTGTTTGCGAGCTGTTCCAGATGGTGGGCTAAATGATCTACATAATCGGTCATCAGAAATCTTAAAGTGAAAGTAGAATGCTTATATGACAATTCAATATCCGATAATTGCTGAATATTTCCATTCCTCATTTCAATAACTTTTCTAACCTCTTTAGTATTTCCTCCATATCAGCCTAAGGTACAAAAGTAGCGTTGCTTTTTCAAATACAACGAAATATAATCTTTATGATTTGATAGCTGTTCTACCACCTAAGTAGGCCATCGGTAGATAGGCAAACACCAGGTCTGTAACAATGTACCAAGTAGGAGATGGTAACATAAAAATACTAGCAATACCTCCCGCCAAGAAGAAGAAACCGATAGCAAAGCTAAATTTCCATTTGTGCGTTACCGCAATACGTGCTGCTAGATACGCACCCACGACTGTGCCGAGCGCATGTGCTAGAAAAGGAAAAAGGAAATGCTTGGGTTGAAACAGATGTATAGAGGCCTTAAGTCCCTCCGTTGTGCTCATATCGGCACCCTCTGGGGGAGGGATGAAAGTACCACTGATCCTGATCATACTCATGTTTACTAGACTGCCTATAACAATGCCTACTATAATGGCTGAAATATTACGAAGGATTGGTTTCATTTTGTTATGCTAAATTAAATTACTTTTATCAAGGCACGTGAGCTGTCAGAACTCCCGTAATTCCCATATCTAAGATACAAAAGCAATGGTTAATCTCAGGCAACGCCTGGAGAAATTTTAGATTGCAAGAATTATTACAATGGCCTTTGATAATAGATTTGTCGTAAAATAGCCATAATAATACCCTATCCCTATTATCTATTAAAAGAGATGCTGCTATTTCAAAAAAAAACTTTTCCTTTGTATCGATAAATTGCGATATGTAAATATGATAGAGTTATTCAAAGTTCTTTCTAATGAGCACCGAATCCAGATCCTAAACTGGTTAAAGGAGCCTCAATTACACTTTAAATCAGAGGATATAGAACCTGAGGTCAAAGATTTAGGAGTATGTATGAGTGTCATTCAGAAGAAAGCCGGAATCTCTCAGTCCACCACCTCCGCTTATCTGAATGCAATGGTTAATTGTGGACTACTTCGATCGGTGAGAGATGGACAATGGACGTATTACAAACGCAATGAAGAAAAGATAAAAGAACTCGCACATTTCGTACGAGTAGAACTCTAGACTGTTTAATTAAGTAGAAACCTGGTAACATCTTCATTTAATTCAGTTTTGTATCGATATATCTAGAATATTAGATATATCGATATGGTCAAATAAAAACACAAAATATATGAACTATTCAATCGGAAACCGCGTACAATCGATCGGTAATCTCCAGTACGGAACTGTAAGATCAATTCAGGAATCTTCAGTAACACTGACAATGGAGAATGCACCGGAATTAACCGTTCTTAAAAAGGACATTGTTAAAGTCAGTGAAGAGGGGAGTACTAACTTCGAAAATCATCGAGGTTATAAAAGAGTTTTTGCACCCCAGCGGCTCACATTAGGCTTATTCTTGCCTTTATCTGTCTATACCGGCAAGTTGAATGTTATGGAGGAGCATATTAAGCACATTCGATACATCGATCAACGAAACTTTGCAGCCATATGGGTGCGAGATATACCCCTTTATGATCCAGGATTTGGTGATGCAGGTCAGGTATTCGATGCTTTGGGATATCTATCATATCTGGCAGGCCAGACACATCAGATTGCATTGGGTACAGGGAGCATCGTACTGCCCTTATGGCATCCGGTCGCGCTAGCAAAGATGATCGGAACATTGGACCATCTATCGAACAACAGATTGCTGCTAGGTATAGGTTCTGGAGATCGGATGGCTGAGTTTCCTGCGTTTGGAGTAGATTTCGCTAGCCGAGGAGCACGTTTCGCAAATATTGTGGAAGAGCTTAGAATGCTCACAAGCACTTCCTTTCCAACAATTCAATCAGAGATCACACAAATGCACGGACTAGATCTAATTCCTAAGCCGGTAAATCCTCACATCCCTATGTTGATAACGGGATCCAGTCAACAGTCTCTTTCTTGGATAGCAGCGCATGGAGACGGCTGGATAACATACCCAGGAGCTACAGCCTCCAGTCTACACACAGCAAGGCTTAGAGACAAAATTCAAGCTTGGAGAGCGCTGATCCCTCACACAATTTTTAAACCTCATATGACTAATGAATGGATTGATTTGGTAGACGATCCCCATTTTCCTCGAACGCCAATACAGGGTGGTTTTGTTCTTAAAACAGGTAGGCTTGGTCTTATTGAACTTCTCCAAGAGTGGCAGGAGGCAGGCGTCAATCACGCTGCTCTTGGTATCCAATATTGTCAACGCCCCATTCCGGAAGTAATAGACGAACTAGCAAGCGAGGTGTTACCTCATTTTCCCACGCTTCCAACGACGATGTAAGTTGGATACGGTGTGCTCGTCAGTAATCATTTGCACACCGTATTTCTAGAGATAGATTCATCTCATCTATTAAAATAGAGGCCTTATCCTCTTCTGCTTTTATACTATTTATTACTTATTTTTGAATCCATAAAATCTGCAGTACACTATGTATAGTTTCAAAAATGATTATTCTGAAGGCGCCCATCCACGAATTCTACAAGCACTTGTCGATACCAATCTAGTACAACAAATGGGATATGGTGAAGATCAATATGGTAAACAAGCAAAAGAACTACTAAAGCAGCAGATGAATCATCTTGAAGCGACTGTTTTTTTTGTATCTGGAGGCACACAGACCAATCTTCTCGTCATCGCTTCTTTATTGAGGATACACGAAGCGGTTATTAGCGCTAAGACAGGACATATATATGCTAATGAAACAGGAGCAATAGAAGCTACAGGACATCGCGTGATCCCAGTAGAAACTCCTGATGGAAAGCTACTACCTTCGGATATCGAATTGATCCTACAACAATATGCACTGAGACCGCATGTAGTCAAGCCTAAAATGGTCTATATCTCTAATTCGACTGAAATAGGGACTATCTATCAGAAAGCGGAGTTAGAACAGCTCTCCGCTTATTGTAAGTCTGAGGGTTTGTATCTCTTTCTGGATGGAGCGAGACTAGGACATGCCTTGACAGCAATAGTTAACGATCTGACACTATCGGATATCTCCCGGTTAACCGATGTTTTCTACATCGGAGGAACAAAAAATGGCGCTTTATTAGGAGAAGCTATTGTGTTTAATAAACCCGAACTTGGATTAGAATTTGACTATGTACTCAAACAGAGAGGTGCCATGCTAGCCAAAGGAAGAATCTTGGGTATCCAATTTCTTGAACTCTTTAGAGATGATCTTTATTTTTCTTTGGCAAGACGCGCTAATGAGATGGCTATGAAAATAGCTACAGCTATCCAGGCAACAGGATTTGCATTTCTGACAGCGCCTACCACCAATCAGATATTCCCAATTTTACCGAATGCGCTTATTACTGTTTTAAGCACAAAATATGATTTTTTTATCTGGAAAGCCGTAGATGCAGATCAATCTGCTATTCGCTTGATCACCTCTTGGGCTACAGATGAAGAGCAGGTCAATGCATTTATCATGGACCTGACCACCTTTAAAAATGATTAAAGGCTAAAGCTGTTTCCGATGTTTCTGATGATCTGTCTTTCGCATATTTTTGCAAAATATTTTCCAGAACCTCTTCGGTCAGCTGATGCCCCTCTAAGGTTGGGAAGCCCTCCCAACGCACTATACCTTGAGGATCGATGATAATGCAATGAGGTATACCTGTCACCTTTAAATCCTTTTTTAGAACGGCTTCGGTATCTATAGCACTGAAATAGTCAATTTGAATTTGTTTGTTTGACCTTACTTTATCAGCTGTCTCATCAGAGATACCGATGATGTGGAGACGATCCCCATATTTTCTGTGCCACTGATTTAATTCTGGAATCACAGCACGACAGGGACCACACCAAGTTGCCCAAAAATCAATAAGTACAAATTTTCCATCGTTGTTAGGCTTTTCAGAAAGCCACTCTTGGACATGCAATGCAGGGGCTTTTTCGTTGATTATGGACTTAGCCCATAATTTCTTTCCATTATTGGACTCTTGCGCATTTACGGAAAGGAATAACAGCGAAAATGAAGTCAATAGTAAATATTTTAGCAGGTTCTTTTTCATTAGAATAGCTTGTTGCGATGAATTGAATGTCAGATTAATAATCGTAATGAGCACTTAGTTTTAAGGGTGACGAAGCGATCATCTTTTGATTTCTAAGTCGATATAAATTTATAAGATATTGTTGATAATTATTGCATATTTAGAGTCAAATATTGGAGTTATTCATATTTATAATTCCGTTCCTTAGTCTGATACATCAATAAAGGGGCTTATCTCAAGAGCGAGTTAATCCGGCATTTGCCCCAGCAGGAGGCGTACCTGTAACCCCCAGCCGCCGATTACCAGATCATCTATCCCGTCTCCATCTACGTCTCCGACTGCGATTCCCCAACTTCTGCCTCGTGTGATTTCGGGGATTACCTCCCGTGTGACAAGAGAAAAATGACCCGTTCCGTCATTTCGTAAAGCTTGAACTTGCATCTCCTCAAAAGGGGGTATTTTGATCGCGCTTAGAATGAGGTCGGTATGACCGTCTTTGTCAAAATCCATCGCCGTAGCAGCATAGGTAGAGAATAACTGGACGGGTATCCGGGAGTCTGTCTCATCTACAAAACGACGACCTCCTCTATTAATAAATAAGCGAGCGCGCGGATCATTTTCCCATGCTCCACCATTACTCGTCAAATTTGCAAAAAGTAAATCGAGCTTTCCATCACCATTGGCGTCGAAAGCAATGACCTCCCGGGTATGTAAAGGTACTTCTCCCACTAATCCTTCGGTGTGCTCGATGAAATTTCCCTTCCCATCATTAAATAACAGACGATTTGGAGGAGCTTCATTGCCCAGGACCATATCCACATGACCATCACCATCCAAGTCAGCCAGCTTTACCGATTGGGTCTGGTCCGCGAATTGAGGTAGAGATGTCATAGAGTGATCTATAAAATATCCAGGGCGTGCCGGATTGTTGATCCATAAAAAATTTTGAGGTTTGTCGCCCGAGTTGCCAATGACGATATCCACCAACCCATCTCCATTCACATCAGCGACATCTAGACCGTTAGCCTCGCTTTTCCCTATTAAACGATCGGAAACATCAACAAAAGTAGCGTCTCCACGGCCCAGATAGTACTCATGCCGCTGGTCATCTTCGGCAACAAAGATCAAATCTAAGAAGCCGTCACCATCGAAATCTGCAGCACGCACGTGCTCTGTATCGTGTTTCTTTTCGGCGAAAGCTCCCTGCTTCCACGTGAAGATACCTTGTCCATTATTTAGATAAAGCCGATTTGGCTCAGCCTCCAGAGCCAACACGATATCTAAGTCCCCATCTCTGTCTACATCGAGGAGTATCACATCTAACGCATGCGTCTTTACATCTTGAGGCAGATGAGTCGCAGTTACATCCTTGAAATATGCTGTCTGCGCGAAAGTATACGGCTGAGAGCCGCAACTTAGAAGAATCGAAATACAACCTAGTGACCGTTTGACGTATGTCTTCATAAGAATGTGTTTTGTAAAATGTTAATATACAAATAATTAGTTAAATGAGGCGACGGCTGGGATGAATTTTGATCTTACGGCTTGATATCCAAAGGGACAAATTCCCGGTAGTCCCTATGCTCCGCGACACGCTTATAATGGAATGATGAATGGAAGATTAAAAAACTTGTTATTTTTGTGTAAACTATAAATTATATGCTGATCATCGACTCCCCCTCTAACAATGCCTATTTTAACATAGCCTCGGAAGAATATTTGCTATACAAATATCCTGAAGAAGATATTTTTCTCCTGTATGTAAACGCTCCTTCGATCATTGTTGGCAAATTTCAAAACACTTTAGCGGAAATTAATCTCGATTATGTAAATGATCAGCAGATTAAAGTAGTGCGGAGAATGTCTGGAGGGGGAACGGTATACCACGATATGGGAAATCTAAATTTTTCGTTTCATACCCTGTTGATTGGTAATGATTTTATGGATTTTTCGACATTCACGCAACCCGTGATATCTTTGCTAAATAGTATGAATGTGCCTGCGAAGCTGGAAGGACGAAACGATCTTCTTGTGGACGGAAAGAAATTTAGTGGAAATGCTAAGTTTGTTAAAAATGGCAAGATGGTGCAGCACGGGACCATACTACTGAACTCTCAGATGCACGTTTTAGTAGATGCATTAAAGGTCAATCCTTTAAAATTTATAGATAAGGCTGTAAAATCCAACCGGGCACGAGTGACCAATCTTATTGACTATCTACCCCAAGCGACGACCACAGAAACGCTGAAACAGCTACTGATTAAAGAGATATTGCAAGACAACACAGCAGCTGAAATTTATCAACTGAATAACGAGGATATTCAAGCCATTGAAAAGTTAGCAAAAGAAAAATATGAAACTTGGGATTGGAATTTTGGATTTTCGCCTAACTACAATTTCAAAAAGGCGATAAAGATACCTGCTGGGTTCATAGAGTTACATTTGGATGTAGACAAAGGCTACATCCGGAAAGCAAAGATTTTTGGAGATTTTTTTGCCTCAAAGCCGATTGAAGATATCGAACAGGCTTTGATTGGTCATAAACATGATAGTGAACATATCTCCCAATTGTTGAATAGTATGGACTTAGTACCTTATTTTGGAAAAGTAAGCGTAGCCGAATTAGTGGACTTATTTAAGTGAAAATCACTGCATTCGTCCATGATAAATCCATATTTTAAGACAGCAACCGACCGTATCTCATTCAGATCGTAGGAGAGATACTTATACTCTTTTCCCTTTAATGTAAGCATATATAGCTGTCGCATGGCCATGTCCAAGGTCGAAATCCTCCTTAAGCCAATTGATAATTGCAGTAGGTTTTACACCTGTGGAGAGCTCTCCGCCATTTGTAAAGCCCTTATCAGCAGCTAACTTTTCAAAGTCCGCCGGAGATTTACCCGTTTTTTCCTGAACATTATTCAGATACGTTTGGAAAGACATATTCTTTAGTTTTATAGTATGGATAGACAGACACTGTCGTGATACTCCATCGGCCATCAGTGAGCCATATGCTCACCGATGGCCAATAGCTTAACTTAAGACCAGTATCTTTTTTGACAACCCTTTTGTTTATTACATCTCTCGTTCGACATCTTTATCTCCTCTTCCTGATACATTTACAATGGCAAGGGAGCCTTTATCTTTTAGCAATTTAATCGCCAAGGCCACAGCATGTGCACTCTCTATGGCTGTGGTAATGCCTTCTAATCGCGATAATAATTTATAAGCATCCACAGCTTCGCGATCGGTAACCGGATAATACTTTGCTCTATTAGAATCTTTAAGAAAAGCATGTTGTGGAGATATGCCCGGATAATCTAATCCGGCAGCTATGGATTTGGATGGTATAGGCTCACCATTGTCATCCACCAAACAATAAGATCTCGTCCCCTGAAAAATGGCTGGCTTGCCAAATGAGAGTGTCGCCGCTGTGTTGGGATATTGTCCGTCACCGCCACCTTCGGCGCCGTGAATTTCGACTTCGCTATCATCTAAGAATGCGGAGAATAGGCCAATCGCATTGGAACCACCGCCTACAGATGCAAAGATACTGTCAGGTAGCCTGTTTTCGAACGCCAATATCTGTTGACGGGCTTCCTGACCGATCACAGACTGAAAGTACCCTACCATTTTAGGATAAGGATGTGGTCCCACATGTGAACCTAACAGGTAAAATGAACTTGGGTTTTCGATATAATAACCCAAAGCCGCATCCACAGCGTCTTTTAACGTACGACTTCCTAGTTCAGTAGGAATGACCTCGGCACCCAAGAGATGCATGCGACGTACATTGAGTGCCTGACGCTCGACGTCTATTGCTCCCATGAAGACTTTACAGGGGATACCTAGTAATGCCGCTGCGGTAGCAGTGGCAACACCATGTTGGCCGGCTCCGGTTTCAGCGATAATTTCCTTAGCTCCCATTTTTTTAGCAAGCAATATCTGTCCGATGCAGTTGTTTATTTTATGGGAACCTGTATGATTCAGATCTTCCCGTTTTAGGTAGATCTTAGAGCCGACATACTCACTTAAATTTTTAGCATAGAATAGGGCGGAAGGACGCCCAACATAGTTTTTTAAAAGCTGTATAAACTCAGTTTTAAATTCATCTTTATCGGCTTCACTATCAAAAAAGTCAGATAGTTGTGTTAATTGTTTTTCCAAGACAGGAGGGATGTATGCTCCTCCATATTCTCCATAAGTGCCTTGGTGCGCTAACATAGCTGGATGAGGTCTTACTTCTATCATGTGCAGTATTGTTGATGGTGGTGTTTATGTTAAGCACTAAATATATTGTTTTTTTGTCATATATGGACTTAAAATAGGGGTAAAGCCAATAATTAACCACGCTACATATTAGGGACATAGTGTAAGTGACTCCTGTCGATATATATCACAAATTTAAACAGGCTCTTACAACTATGCAGCTGATTTATTATTAATTTAGCAACTATAAAACACCAAATCAGATAACCAATCCTTTAGCACGAAAGCAACTATGATAGATGAAAGCGATAAACCCGAATTTTGGGAAGCCGCCTTTAACGAAAAAAGGGAAATGTGGGGTTTTGAGCCAGCAAAATCAGCTCTATTAACGAAAGACTTCTTTGTTCAAAAGGGGGTCAAAAACATCCTTATACCTGGCATTGGATACGGCCGTAATGCACAAGTGTTTAGAGAAAGCAAAATAGAAGTCACGGGAATTGAGATTTCAAATACAGCTATTGAAATGGCAAGGAGACACCATGGCCCCGATATCGTCATCCATCATGGTTCTGTAACAGATATGCCATTTGATAAAGATCATTATGATGGGATATTCTGTTATGCATTGATCCACTTACTCGATGACAGCGAAAGGCAAAAGTTAATTCGGGATTGCTACAACCAACTTGCGCCGAATGGTTATATGATCTTTACCTGTATTACTAAAACTGCCAAGAGCTATGGACAAGGGAGGTTTGTCAGTAAGGATCGCTATGAGATATTCGAAGGTGTGAAGATGTATTTCTATGATCGTGCGTCTATTCGATCTGAGTTTAAAGACGTTGGACTGTTTGAAATTACTGAAATCAATGAGAACCAACCCTTCTTTTTGATCAAATGTAAAAAGGGCGGTGATGCAATGACTACATATCAATCGCCAATTTGTTAAATAAATCGCCACACACATCAATCGTAGATTTCCTGATCCTGGATACAGTAAGCGAGATTCACTTTTGCGACAAATAATAGGTCTACTGATGCAAATGTGGGCTCAATATGAGCAAATGTCAACTTTCGCATTATTTTAGAGCTATCATGTTTACATTTGTTGTATCCGATTCGATAGGAATATGGGCAATATATAGGAAAGCGATTACTATCTAAAGAGGAGAGGCTGCAATCAGGTGGTAGATCGTAATTGGTACAAGATAATAATAATATATATATGGAGTCAACTCAATGATGCATTCCGATAATGACATAAATAAATACAAATCCTTAAGTGTCAAGCTGTTAGGCGTATTGTATGTTCTAGTTTTACTCTGTTTAGTTCTAAATTTCCGTTCAGAGAATGACCAGTTTGTAATCCCTATTTATTATTTAGTGATCGTAGGGATACTTCAGTTAAGCTTTGTTCTTTATTACAAGGTGCAGTTAAAATCAGCATCCATGATGTTACTTCTTGTCATCTTCATATTGCTGATTGGTTTTTGTGCATTGTTTTATTACCTAACTGGTTTAGCGGCTGCTTTTAAGAATTGATGCTATGAATATCCTCAATAAAGTATATTGTCTACTATTGGCTATTACGACGATACTATGCATTGTCGCATTTAGGGATATCAGTCAAAAAGTAGATTATAGTACAGTCTGTTTCTCAGCTATACCCATTAGGGCACGAGAAATTTATCTAAAAGATAAGCAGAGCGATGACCTTGGACACTTCAATTATCCAGATCCTGAATATTTTTCATGGAAACAGCTGTACCCATCGGTAGACAACGATTTCATCAATTTTCCAGACTCCATACACATTAATTATCTTTCATACACAGACACTTTATTTTACCGTGCGGCACTTTCTATCGAAGAGGCCAATCCTGTTCTATGGAAAGAGTATAAGGAAGCGAAGCTGCCGAGCACATTTAGCCTGGGTATTGCCAATAATGGATGGATAATGCTCTGGTGTACAAATGATACCTTTGGTACAAAGCTCCTGTTGAAAGCCCAGCTCAAACCGGTAGAACCCTTAAAGAGTGATTTATTCTATGTTAAGCAATATAGCAAAGAGCAATATATCAAAGAAATGTTTGATACACTCAGTGATAGTATCCAGAACAATATCACGAATAGATACTATGACAAAGACTATAAAGATAGTACATCATTAAAAATTTAAAACCCCACAATAGATTATGAAAGAGAAAAAGCGTACAATAACTATTATTTGCTCCTGTATTTTGCTAGTTATTTTAGGATTTCTCCATTTCGTGATCGGTTGGCGTCACATTCCGCATCACATCCGCGACTTGAAAGACGAATATCTTAGTGCATCTCCGAACGATGACAATGGCATGCCGGCAGTTGGAGCTAGCGTCGATACCGTATCAGTTGACTACGCTTCTCCTGCGATTACAGAGCCGATGGACACCTTAATGTGGGGGCGTTTGATCCGAGAAGGAGAATTTGCACCGGACGGTGTAAAGGAGCAATATGCATACATCAAAAGCTATGACTTCAGTGCTTTGAAACCAGCAGAAGATAATCCAACAGATGAGCAGGCGCAACACGCTATTGTAAGACGTTACAAACAGGAGGTTGTCAATTTGCTGAAAACTAATGATGCTCATATACGCATTGGACGATGTTATCAAGCGCCTGTACAAAAAACCGGTGATGATGACGCTGAGATCGCTCGTGTTACAGCGATGGTTTCAGCATTTAACAGCAACGGAGAAAACCTAGGCAATATCCAAATGCCACTTGGTATTGTTTACGACTTTGTCAAATTTTCTTCCGACCCCAATACGTGGTATATAACAGACTTTAGCCAGACGATACCTTACGACTATGAACTTAATAAAGACCGTCTCTAGTAGGTATATATGCTTAGGGAGTGCTATAATGACATTGTTTAGTAGTTGCGGAGACAATGTAGGTAAGCAACCGCCTAAGACCAATCTTTTCGTCACAACTAATGCTGGAAGCTTATATGCATTCGATATTACCCAGGATAAGTTGTTGTGGGAAAAGACGGTCCATGATACGAAGTTAGATGAGTTGACTTACTTCTCATTTTATAAAGATGAAGTAGTCAAGAGTTTTCTGAATGCTAAGATAGCTGGGTTTGATCGTCATTCCGGCAAATTGAAATGGACCTACCAAGATACAGTCTCAGAAGATCAACGGTACTATGACTATGATCTAAGTGATGTCCGGTTTGTACATTTTTACCAAAATCCTACGATATATCAAGATGCAATGATCTTTGCCAATAGTCATGGTGAAATAAAATCAATTGATATCCCAACGCAAAAAGAGAATTGGAACTATCAAACAGGAGTACCCCTATTTAGTGCACCTCAGATACTAGGAACACATGTATTTGCTAATATTGGTTATAGACTTGTCAAATTGGATGCAGGAAGTGGAAAAGAACTGGCTCGCTATGATCTGGTTGAAGGTAGCCAGTTTGCTGTAAAGGTGGCTGAGCATCGTCTTTATATGCTTACTGAGGCAGGATCAGTGATATGTCTGGATGAAAATCTAGAACCTATATGGACATTCCACACACAAGAGACAGATCTTCATCTCAAACAAAATCTGTTGATCAATGGATCACAAATATTGATTGGCAGTAATAAGTTGCTAAGCATCGACCTAGTCTCAGGCCAACTTAATTGGAAATTAGATCTCGAACAACCGCATGTACTTCACAATCCCCAAGTGCCAACCCGAGAAGAAAATGCGCAGACAGAGATCGGAGCAATTGTGGCAATGGAAGATGGATATGCATTCAATACACAAACCCATATAGTTACGGTTGACCATAAAGGCAGCATCCTTCATAAATATAAATGGTTTGATTCGGAAGCATTATTGAGCATGACCTATCAAGATGGATGTTACTATATCGTGACTCGATCAGGAAAGCTATATAAGTTAGACCGGGATTTTAAGAACCACAAGATGCTTAAGCAAAATGTAAACTTCGTTTTCGGGGACGGTTTGGAGGATATTTATTTCGGCTTTTATTGATACATTAGGATGTAAATATCACCCGCGTCAACGCCATTCTTTTGATTGTGGATTTTAAAGTAATTTTACTAGTCGTTCGTCTCCTCTACTTTAAATGCATAGTATATGGCAAAAAGACTTATTCTAATTTTGTTGCTCTTCTTAATAGGGGATGTCTACTTTTATCAAGCTCTGGTTACACTTACCTCAAATCCCATCATTCATATTGCTTACTGGTCCTTAGATATTCTGTTGCTTTCAGGTATCGTATCTATTTTATTTATGCGACGCTTGGGCAACAGTATCCAACGGTTGATCACCATCCTGATAACTGCGATGTTGGTGATGTTCATCCCCAAATTATTTTCTTTTCCTATTCTGTTGGCCGAAGATGTGATCCGCATGTTTCGTGGATTTCCCGCTCGAAGTCTGTACGTTAGTGAAGCTACGGCAGTCCTTGCAGGTGTGATTCTTTTAGTGATCGTATTCGGTCTGACAAGAGGTCGCCATTTTTACAGAGTGCGCAAAGAGACACTCTATTTTCCTGATCTGCCAAAAGTTTTTGACGGTTTTACCATCACACAATTATCGGATATACACTCGGGAAGTCTGAGTGATAGTAAAGGCGTTCAAAAAGGAATAGACCTAGCGAACGCGCAGAATAGTGATTTATTATTATTTACAGGAGACCTAGTTAATAATATGGCTTCCGAGATGGATCCATGGATACACCAGTTCAGTAAGTTGAGAGCATCATTTGGCAAGTATTCTGTATTGGGCAATCATGATTATGGAGATTACATCAAATGGGATAGTGATACAGCGAAAAAGGCTAACCTCAGCCGTCTGAAAGAAATACATGCCGAGACTGGTTTCAAATTATTACTCAATGAAGCGGTGGTCCTTAATAAGCAAGGTCAAAGTATTGCACTAATCGGTGTGGAGAATTGGGGGAAAGGCGGGTTCCACCAGTACGGCGATCTGAAAAAGGCAACCGCTCAAATACCCGATCACTCATTTAAGATACTCATGTCACACGATCCCTCACACTGGGATGAGGTTACTGTCGATCACAAGCAACATGTCCACCTGACGTTGGCTGGACATACGCACGGTATGCAATTCGGTATTGAACTATTTGGCTTGAAATGGAGTCCTATTCAGTACTTCTACAAGCAGTGGGCAGGTCTCTATCAGAAGGATGGAAAATATCTATATGTCAACCGAGGTTTCGGTTATCATGGGTTAAAAGGCCGGGTGGGGGTATGGCCTGAGATAACAGTACTTACCCTAAAACGAGCTGATACTGATATTGCGAGTATGAAAGGAGCATCTGCCTTTGCGTAGGAATTCCTGCTGAAGATGGCCACTATAGAAAGTAAATAAGTTTTTACCCAAATGAAATGAGCGAGAGGCACACCGTCCTATCTTTGGACAGATTTGACTTTCTATTTGGAATAGGCCGGAAAGCAGCCCATCTCAGACCGGCATAATGGTGCGCTCATTGACCCTTGATCCGTCGTGTGATTTGGTCTATCACCTTATGGTAGTAAATGGCTTTATCCTGCTCATCGATAATGATTACATGGACACCGGTCGCTTTTAGTAATTCGATCTTGTCCAATGAGTCTTCCACATATCGAGTTGGGATATAGTAGTACAGCTCGTTTTTAATAAAGGCGCTTCTTTTATACAGCTTGTTACGTGCTCTGTAGGTCATGAGCCACCATAGATCCGTCTCTACAAAATCCAACGATAAACCGAAAATATGAACATCATGTGTGAAGAATAGATCAATCCAGGACTGGAGCACTAAGTCCTCATTCTGGAGCAATCGCTGTATCAGCGCTCGTTTATAGATTTTTTTGGAAGCATAGTCAGGGCCATTGACCACATAATCTCGCATTTTTTGAAGTTGACCACAGTAGTGTTCGAATCCTAGATTGATGGAAGAAGGATTTTTACAGTCGCCATGTATATGCCAGTAACTTTTTTGACCGTGGAGATATTGACGGAAGATACTGTACAACGTCTCCCGTACTAAACCTGTATTTTTTTGAGGAGAAGTGCCCTCCAGACTGAATTCGTAATTGGTCGTGATGATATTTTGAATAGGCAATGCTCTTATCCTTTCATGTATTTCATTTTGGCCTATTTGAAAGACATGATCCGCGATGAATATTTTAAGTTCCTTTTCATCAATATATCTTTGCTTTATTGCACTTAGGAATATCTCTTCGTACAATAGAGGAAAAGGTTTTTTGCCATTCACCAAACCTGGTACCCGATATCTTTCTTTGAGGCTAATGATGAGATCATTCCAACTTACTCCTGGATTAATGTTATTGATGTCATTACCTACGAGTAGGGCAGTCTCTTTCATATGATGGATTTAATAATTTTAATCGTTCTTTTAGTTTTGTATCAATGATGAAAGCAGTCGTCTTAGCTCACCGGTGCGCGAGAATGTTGACTAGCTTTCCGAATGGATCGCGTACATAAAAACGACGGACTCCCCAAGGCTCATCAATGGGCCCGTATTCAATGGTAAACCCAGCGTCATTCATTCTAGTATAGACCGTCTCCAAGTCATCGACTTCTATTGACAGGTCCGGAGTGGGAGTTCCTGAGCCGCCTTCATTTGCAAAGCTGATCTGTATATCCATTTTTGTTTCGGTCCCATACGTACTGATCCACCCGTGATCCATTAGTACAGTCAGGCCTAATACTTCCAAATAGAATTTTCTAGCCGCCTCAATATCATTGGTATGCACGTTTGCAATGATTCGTTTTACTTTCATGGTATATGTCTTTGGAGTGATGATTTTTTAGGTGTGTCTATTTCGTTTCGTCTGAAATAATATGCAGCTTGAAAAATCCAAGTCTGTCATCATTAGTCTCCCCGTAATAAAAATTTCTAAAAAACAGGTCTTCGTCATTGTTCCAAAAAATAGAGTTCAAAGTACACAGGTCAAAACCTTTGTCTCCCAAACTTAACGGTAATATCGAATAAGTTTCATACACATCATTGACTTTCTTTTGAATAAAATACATGGAACATTCCTGTCCCTCAAACAGACCATTCAATCTGAATTTTTTGTTTTTGGAGAAGTATACATAGTCGAGATTCCCGATCTCAGTGATATCCCATTTGTTGCGACGTAGATCTATAGCTTGATCACTTGTGTGTCCGCCTTCTAATAGTATTACTTCTTCCGAAGGGAAGTATTTAACAAAGCTCATTTCCAAAAAATCAATTTTACTATCCTTCTCCCCAGCTTCTATAATTGTACCGTCCGCAAAGCGGGCGCGCTGAATGATATTGCCTTCCTTCAATGTATCTATCCCGATTCCATTTTCTAGATAACTGACAAACTTCACCCGACCGTTTAGGCGTCTCCTGACTTCATCCAAATTGGATAGAGAAGCAATTGTATCTCGCTGGTATTTTGCCTGTAGCTGATCTTTGAAAAATGTCGTAGAATCAATTCTGTATATTATGAATTGGTCATTCTGAAAGACAATGGAATCATTAGATGTTGATTCAAGTGTATCGATTCTCTCTGCATGGAGGGCGGGGGTATTCTTGACCGGAGCCCCACAAGACCAAAACAGGAGCTGTAAAGCAATACAAAAGGAATAATTTAGATTCACCATAACCTATGTTAGTTTTGTCCTTCCAAATTACTGTTTTATTTTGAATTATAGAGATGATACCAGTAGAAGAGGTTCTATGCAAAGATTTTTATATCTTCAATATGTGCAGTTACTGATAGGTTTTTTTAAATTTGATATTCACCTAAAATGTTAAACCTATGAATGTTAAATCTAAAGATGGTAAGTTTTTTGCAAAATCCATTATCATGGGTATTGCCTGTTTTTCCTTGCTTTTAGCAAGCAGTCTGCTATTTCGGACTTTTGCAGCTAAAAAAACAAAAAAAGTGGTCATTGCTTATGTGACCTCATGGACCGATGTCATACCGGATCCTTCTCAGATCACACATATCAATTACGCTTTTGGTCACGTCAATGATAGTTTTGATGGTATTCGCATAGATAACGAGCCACGACTAAAAGCCATAGTGTCGTTGAAAGAGAAACATCCTCATCTTAATGTACTACTGTCCATTGGCGGCTGGGGTAGTGGCCGATTCAGTGAGATGGCTGCCGAACAGTCAAAGCGACAGAAATTTGCTGGAGATTGTATGCACGTGTTAAAAGAATTTAATTTAGATGGCATAGATATAGACTGGGAATATCCGGGTAGCACTGCCGGTGGGATATCTGCCTCCGCTGAAGATACCCGAAATTTTAGCCTATTGATGAAAGACATCCGAAAAGCGATCGGAAGTAAAAAATTACTCACATTGGCATCCTCGGCGAGTGGCAAATACATCGCATTTAATGAGATTGAACCTGATGTAGATTTCGTAAATATAATGACTTACGATTCAGGCAATCCGCCTTTTCATCATGCCAGTCTAAAGCGATCAGCTCTGTCCGGTAATACGACTTGTGAGGAAGCTGTAGATGCACATGTAGCCGCCGGTATGCCTGTGGAGAAGCTAGTTCTGGGAATTCCATTTTATGGAAGAGGAAACAATCAGGAAGTTAAGGGCTTTATCGATTACAAAGATCTTCTAAAATTACAGGGACTCCACAACAAATGGGACGATGAAGCCCAAGCGGCTTATATGGTCAATGACAAAGGAGAATTTGTCCTGACTTATGAAACCCCTGAGTCTATCATATTGAAGTGCAATTATGCATTGAAAAAGGGGCTATTGGGAGCAATGTATTGGGAGTATGCCGGTGATAGTGACGACGGAGTATTACGCAATACGGTTTACGAGGGGATCATGAAGTAATCGCTTGCCGCGGAAGTGTTTTTCTAAATTATTCAAATGAATTTTTGACAATTCTTTGTTATAGCTACTAGGTCGTGTGTTACTTAATAAATTTCCAAACTTTCATTTGTTGATCATACAACACCCTCTTGTTATTTTGGATTAGAGCACTGACTTGGTAGTTGTGGCAAGGATTATTAGGGATTTCAACTGCAGAATATGTTATGCTATCTACAAGATCCGGTTTCAATTTAATAAAGAAAGTACCGCTGGAAGTCTGGCTGAGCTGGAGCGTAATGTCCTTTGCCTCTCCATTGACAACATGAGGAATCACCGATTTGCCACCGTTAGTGTGCTGATAGACAGATAAATCGTCTAAGGAAAACCTTGGATCTCCTCCAAAGAAAAGATCTTTCCCCGTCTCATCTACATAACGGATATGTATAGCCATCGGAACATAGATTTCCGCACATACGGCTTGCTCATTTTCTTTACATGAAATGGTGGCGAAGAATATCATATTCAGCAGAAAAACGAGTTTAAGATAGTGTCTCATATTATTTCGTCTAATAAGTCGGTTTGTATTAAAACGCTGAAAATAAAGGATGTGCTACAACCCGTTGTGCTTCACCTATTATATGTCGTCCATATATGTTCAGGGTAACCCATGGCATCATCGTACTTCACATCGAAAAATTTTATTCTAAAAATATTGACGTCTATCCTTCTTTAATACAGCTGTAGGCATTATTTCCATGCTTTGGGAAAATAACGCTGATCAATAACATACAGGAATTAATATTGCATAGCGGTCGAGTGAGTGACCAAGCTGACAGGACGAAGGAGCTCTTGCTAATCTGAATCAGTATGGGCAGACTTCGCCGATTCAAAATAAGGATTATATATTAAACCGATCACATTGCCAAATGGATCCTTAACTGTGGCAGTCATGAGTGCACCTCCCACGTTTCTAGGTTTCTCATTTTCTAATGCCCCTAAATCAATTAGTCGGTCATAGTCCGCTTGTATTTTTTCAACTCCCCAATAAGAAATCACACTTTCCGTCTTATTAGGTGTAAACGTTTCTTCCGGTTGAAGACCGAGTTCATAACCACCGATGTTAAATCCAACATAATAAGGTTCGTCAAAATAAGGAGCGGTTTCAAACGCCATGGTATACCATTCTTTGGCTTTTTTGATATCGTTAACTTTGTAAATGGTTGTTCTTAATCCCAGCATACTTTCCTTATTTATTATGTAAAGACGGTACACGAGCAATATTCGAATGATGAATCGCTATAGGTGCAACATCTATTATTGATAAAAATAGATAAAAGGTAGATATTCCATAATTTGGTTTTGTGAAATGTAATCGCCAATTCAGAAAAATAGGTGCGACCTGTAAACTAACCCTGCTGTATATCGTCTTCCTGTTTATCAGCTGTCGCTTTGCTCCTAAAACTCCAGGTGTCGATTTTAGAGAAACGACTTATTTCCAGTATGAAAATCAAAACCAATGGATTGAAACTGCAGGCGATGAGGTCCGTATTTTAGCCTACGCTGAAAATGCAGATTTGGATAAGCTGAAAAAAATCTATGACAAAAAAGCACGGTATATATTTCTCGCCGGGGGTGGCTGCTTCAGCGCTACTGAACAGGAGATGGAAGCGCAGATCAGTAACGATACCCTTTATATAATTTGGCATGAACCTCAACGCCCCTGCCCCTCCACAGGTAAAAAAGAGCAGACCTGTATGAGTTTAGAAATAGATAAATCGCGTTATCCTGATTACAAAAACTTTAAAATAATCCTTAAGAAGTAGTTGCTATCTAAGGGATATGGCTGTAGTGCAGAGGGAGAGTGTTCAAACGAATTGAATGCAGCCATCCATATGTGATAGTTACTCTTTGAGTAATTAATATCTCCGCGGCTAGGGGACAACAAGCTTAAATAGTAGATGGGTTTAAAAATATTTAATAAAGTCTATTAGATTGGTAGATTTTATTGTATGTTTGTATTTATATACTAATTAGTAGCGCTAATTGGGGATTGGATTTCTAATAATCAACCTTTTTGAGATCCAGATACTTCATTAAAAACAAATTGATCATGAGTACAGCATTTATTTAAAGACATGAAAACACAAACCTTTACCACCACTACCATCTCTTCATTACACCTTAGCATATTACGAATGTGCTACTCCATGTGCATGTGTTAGTACACTAAATTTATTCAACGTTTATAGGTCATCATCTGAAGACACCTACAGTGTGTCCTTGGATTTCTATATCCAAAAAAAACAGGGAAGTATAAGCTACTCCCCCGATGGTCTCATCTCAACAACAAGTGTTCAATTGGCGTTGTGACTTGTTATTGAAATTTTACATTAAAACCAATCAAAAATATGAAAAATAATACTAGAAACAGTGTTTTTAGTACACTTCTTTGCATGGTTTTCCTGCTGGGAATCCATGCCGAAGCATCTGCTCAATCCACTCCTCTGATCAATGCATCCATACATGGAAAAGTGATTGATTCGCTGACCCGAAATCCTATCGCAGGAGCGACTGTACAACTGGAGGCGGTAACCCATCAAGTGCAAACCGATGAACTTGGGAATTTTAAACTTGTAACCGGACAGAAACTTCCTGCTTCAGTCATTGTCAGTGTCGTAGGGTATACCAAGCGAATGGTTGTAATTCGATCCTCGCCAACGGTGATTGTACTAACTCAAAATCAAGATCAACTTGACGAAGTCGTCGTCGTAGGGTATGCCCAAAAACGTCGCTCCTCGGAAACCGGAGCCATTACTGAAGTGCAAGGTAAGGCATTAACTTTTCAAGGTGGTGTGAGTCTGAGTGAAAAAATACAGGGGTTGGCTCCTGGGTTGCAGATTGCATCTGCTTCCGGTGTAGAGGGGGGATCTGCACTCGTTAGATTACGTGGAGCCACTTCTATTAATGCTAATAATGATCCGTTGTACATTGTTGACGGTGTATTCATCAATAGTAGATCACTACAGAATGTGAATTCGGGGGGACAGAATATCAATCCTTTGGCCGATATCAATCCTGCAGACATCGAATCTATCGAAGTTTTCAAAGATGCGAATGCAACGGCCATGTATGGCTCTCGTGGAGCCAATGGGGTCATCATTGTCACGACCAAAAGAGGAAAGCGAAATGCGGCGACCCGTATCAATATTAACTCCCTAATTGGAAAAGCAGTGACACCAAAGGTTTGGAGTCTGGTGACCGGGCCTCAACATGCCACCATTCTTAATCAGCAATGGGTCAACGATGGTAAGAGCTATGAAACTAGACCATATCGACCAACAAGTGAAGGTGGTGCTGGTAATCCCGAAGATCAGGGTACCTATGATAGACTGAGCCTGATCTTCCGTGATCCTGTACAGACTACTCACAATCTATCTATAGCTGGAGGAGGAGAAAGGACCTCTTTCTTTTTAAGTGGAGAGTTTACCAAACAACCCTCCATACTCAAGTTGCAGGATTTTAATCGTCTCTCTTTTCGTACCAACCTCGATCATCAGATAAGTACAGCATTTTCGATAGGAACCAGTATTGCATACAGCAGTACGGAGCGGGAGACAGTGCCTACAGGTGATACCGGTGGGATTACCAACACAGGTTTACATACACCTACATTAACACCATTATTTAACGCAGATGGGACGTACAACAGAGGGGAGAGGTTCAATAATCCATATGTGTTGCTCGAGAATAGTAATAGTCATGCATATGGAAAGCACTTGATCGGAAATGTATTTGCCAAGTGGAATATTCTTAAAAATCTTAGCTTCAAGTCTTCCTTTAGTTTAGATGACAATTCCTACCACGAAGTTATCTATTATAATGCTAACCTCAATCAAGGGCTAGCGACCAACGGAAGCGGTCGTGATGTCCTATCAACAGAGACTACCTGGGTAGCGGAGCAATTGTTGAATTATATCCCGGTGTCCAACCAACAACATTTTCTTTCGATCTTTTTGGGGAATACATTACAACGCGGTTTCATTAATAGAGCATCCCTGACGGGAACCAATTATCCCAGTACACAGTTTACCACGATTTCTTCGGCGGCAGTGACTTCAGCATCGGCAACGGGTAGACTCTATAATGGACTGATCTCTTATTTCGGAGGTGTCAATTATACGTTTAAAGATCGATACAGTTTGGATGCAAATGTTAGGACAGATGCATCATCGCGTTTCGGAGCCAACAATCGTTGGGCAACATTTCCTTCTATAGGAGCTGCATGGAATATTGCAAAGGAGGATTTTGTTCGACAAAATTTGGCATTTGTCAATGTGTTGCAGCTAAAAGGAAGTATTGGCTGGACTGGAAATCAAGGGATACCTGACTTCTCTTCGCAGTTGCTTTGGACCGGAGGTAATAATTATCTCGATAAGCCGGGGGTGGCACCCACGCAATTAGGCAATGAAAATCTAAAATGGGAAACAACAAGACAGTGGAATGTGGGATTGGAAACGTCCTTGCTAGACAGACGGTTGAGCGTAAATGTAGATTTTTATAATAAGTATACGCGCGACTTGCTTTTGGAAGTCCCGACACCCGCGAAGACAGGCTTCAATTCTTCATACCAAAATTTTGGGGAGATCAGTAATAAAGGATTTGAGATTGAGTTGAAGACTTTGAATGTTACAAACAATAATTTCCAATGGAATACGACTTTTAATATCTCCCATAATAAAAATAAAGTAGAGAAGTTATCCAAGTCCTTTACCCAGTACAATAGAGATTGGGTGCGAATAGAAGAGGGGTATCCATTGTATTCTTTCTGGTTGTACAAACAGTTGTATGTGGATTCGCAGACAGGAAATGCAGTTTATGATGATTCACAGACAGGAGATGGAAAGATTACTGTTGATGACCGGCAGATTGTGGGTAACGCATGGCCATCTTTTTATGGTAGTCTCACCAACCAGTTGAGCTACAGGAATTTTTCATTTGCATTTAACCTCTACTTCTCGCAAGGAAACAAGGTGTTTAATATGAATCGGTATTTTCAAGAACATGCAGGGAGCAGAGGAACCTCTTGGTCGATGCTATCCAGCATGCTCAATAGTTGGCAAGAGCCAGGAGACCTGACAGATATTCCACGTATCACCACCCTACAAAATGCGGATGGCAGTTATAATCACAACTATGAAAGCAGTCGCTTTCTTGAAGATGCTTCCTTTATTCGATTGAAGTATATCAATATTGGCTATACCTTCCCTACGGCACTACTTGGCAAGCAGCATGTAATTAAAAAGCTTGGCGTGTACTTCAATGCCACCAACCTGCTGACATTTACCGGTTACAGCGGGCCAGATCCAGAGGTAAACGTAGCACAGAGCCAAGCAGGAGCCACTGTACAAGGGCTGGATTTTTCTATGCCACCGCATGCCCGTGTCTATCAATTCGGGGTCAACCTGACGTTATAATCAACAGATTTTTCACGATTTGATCATAAAATATACTAAAAATGAAAATACAACTTAACTATATAATACGGCTTTTGTTGGCAACCATCTTGTTGTTAGGTCTCAGTAGCTGTTCAGATTATTTTTTGGATGTAGATCCCATACAGTCCATCCCCGGCAATACCATTGTCGTTGATCAAAATACCGCCGAAACCGCGGTATTGGGTGTGTACAGTGCGTTGCAATCACGCTTGTATTATGGTGGTGATGGATATGCCGCCATGGCCTATCTTGCGGGAGGCGATCATATCTGGGTCGGGACACTCAATTATTACAATGCTTTTCCGGTGCATGAATACCGCCCAGACAATACCTTGATCAACAATGTCTGGTATGATATCTATAAGGTCGTAAATGGTGCTAACAATGTTCTGGAGAAAGTAGCAGCGCTAAGTAATGAGTCGATCTCTGCAGATGCACGGAATAAATTTACTGGTGAAGCTCACTTCCTGCGTGCATTAGCACTCTTTGATCTGGCAAAAGCATGGGGCAATATCCCCATTGTTCTGCAGGCAACCAAATCGCCTTCTGATTTTAACGGTGTCAGACAAAGTGACCAAAAGACCGTATACGTACAGGTATTGAAAGACCTGGATCAAGCGGAGACCTTATTGCCAGCCACGGTGGACCGAAATCGCGTAACCAAGAATACCGTATACGCACTGAAAGCGAAGGTCTATCTCTATCAGGAGAATTGGGACAAAGCGACTGAATACGCTACCAAAGTTATTGATAATACAAATTACGAACTCATCCCTTGGACCACCATTCTTGCTGGGCTCAATACCAAAGAGTCCATCTTTGAGCTCGCTTTCTCTGCGGCAGATCAAAGCGCACACTTTGGTTCATGGTCGAGTCTCAGCTATCGTAATCAATATAGCCCCAGTCCTGAAGCCTATCAATTTTTGCAAGATCCTAATGTCGGCGGAGACCGTAAAGTTTTAATCACAGATAACTCTACCATTACTATTCGCAATTATTTTATACAGAAACTGTACTGGCGTCCGTCTGGGGATAACCCGACCTATATCCTTCGATTGGCTGAGCAGTACCTCATCCGTGCTGAGGCCCGTACTAGAGGTAATGTGCCCAACTTAGAAGGAGCACTTGCCGATCTGAATGCTGTGCGCAGGCGCGCAAATTGTAATACAAAGCCCTTCACCAGCAAGGAAGCTTTGTTGGTGGATATCGAACAAGAGAGGAAAGCTGAATTTATCTTGGAACCGCACCGTTGGTTTGATCTGGTACGTACAAGACGCGTGGCGACAGTGTTGGGAGTTTCAGATCAACGTAAATGGATCTTTCCGATCCCCTATAATGATATAGAAGTCGATGGTGATCTTGTTCAGAATCCCGGGTATGAATAATCGTGAGTAAGATGAGCAGATCTATCTATGAACCATGGAGCAAAGGCCAGGTCTTTGCTCTATTAGTCGCTTTAGTCTTTTTTGGTTTATTGAGTATTCCATACAATTCTACGCTCTTTGCGGATATCAGCCGTAAAGTGCTGAGTATAGAGAGTTTTTACCAACTGACGACCTATCATACTTCATTCTTTCAGGAGGTTCAGCAAATAGGACTACAACTGACAGGTTATCTCAATTGGATCATCGCCCTAGGTATTGCTTTAGCGACAGCTATGCTTGTGCTGACATTATATAGCGGACGAATATATGCGGATAAGCTCTACTATATATTGAGAGTAGTGTTACGGTATCGCCTAGCGATGGCACTATTAGCAACGGGGATTGTAAAGCTATTCCCCGTACTATTGCCTATGCCTACGCTGAGCGATCTGCATACAGATTATGGAGATTTCTTACCATGGAAAGTCTATTTTCTGAGCACATCCATTAGTTCAGCAGGATACGTCCCAGCACTGGGGCTTATGGAAATCGGAGCGGCCATATTACTTTTGTTCAGAAAGACCACAGCAATAGGTGCTGCTATAGCACTCTGTCTGCTACTGAATATTGTATTGGTCAACTATGCATATGGTATAGGAGAACAAGTATATAGTTCTTTCTTACTATTACTTTCTTTTGTCCTCATATGGTATGACCTTCCCCGTCTGTATACGCTATTTTTCTTAGAAAAATACACTTTTGCAGACACTTATGCACCGGTGTATAATCATCACATCTTGAAATATAGACGGGGTTTAAAAATAGCGGTATTCGCATGGGCACTAGTGTTATTAGTAGGTACTTATCGCATATGGGCGTACGAAAGGTATCCATATCCGTTACAGTCCGGGCTTGAAGACGCCGCAGGTTATTATGATGTATCCAGATTTATTTACAATGGAGATACGATAGCTTATTCGCAAAATGACAGCATCCGGTGGCGAAATGTTGTATTTGAAAAATGGAATACACTGAGTATCCAGGATAATCATTCGGGAGTGGTGGATAGTACCCGACCTAAGATTGTGTATCAGTCGGATAATATGCGAAATTTCGAACAATTGGGTAACGGAGGTCGTCATTTTTACCGTTATGAAATCCATGATGGGGGAAGTCGAATTGAACTACAGAACAAGATTGTGAAAAATGACCAACTTGTCTTCCAGGTACAACGAGTAGGAAAAGAGCAAATCATGCTGTCGGGCGTATCCGCGACCCAAGACTCCCTAACGATCGTACTGCAGCGTACTCCAAAAGAATATTTATTGAATAAAGGTCGTCGTAATCCTATTAAAATCTACTAAAATCTATGACTCAAAGTACTATTATCGAACCAGGATATGCGAGTAGCTCCATAGACCGTTGGGATTCGGGAAAAGGTCTTGTTTTCCGGTTCTTTTTTATATTTATTCTGCTTTTTATTGTTCCCGTTAAATACGAGTGGTATGATCATTTCTTCAAGAGCAAGTCTTTGTACGAAGTGCTGTCATCGATTGCCGGATCCCGTCCGAGCCTCATCGATATTGCTGGAGAAAGTGGCAAGTGGGGCCTGTATTCCTTTGCCTCTTGGGGGCTTATTGCTATTATCGCGATTATTGGTGCCTATCTATGGGCTTGGCTGAGTCGCAAAGCTGCTCCTTTGAACATCTCCAAATGGTATTATTGGCTACGCGTATTGGCGCGTTATCGTATCGCAATCGGAATTATTGCCTTCGGCTACCTCAAATTGTATCCTATGCAGATGCCCTTTCCATCAGAAGCCAATCTACATACTGCATTTGGCGATTATGCACCTTTCAAATTGTATTGGCAGGCGGTAGGCCTTTCGTTGTGGTACCAGATCTTTCTGGGTCTATTAGAAATTGGAGCCGGAATATTGATGTTTTTTAGAAGAACAACCGCTCTGGGAGCAATCATCAATGCAGGCGTCCTGTATAATATCGCCCATGCAAATCTCGCTTATGATGGAGCGGTACACCTCTACAGCAGTTATTTTGTTGTGCTATCCCTCTTCGTTTTACTGCAATATATACCGGGCATCTGGCAGCTGTTTATTAAGCAGCAAGACTTCCAGCCCAACTATTATACACCCAATTGGAATACTCCAAAACAGAGATTACTGTACAAGGGTAGTAAATATCTTTTTATTGCATTGTTTCTTTTCTATTACGGATATCAACGGTATGAGATGCATTATAACGAAGGCAAGCTCAAAGAGCCGATCGTACCGGGATTGGCGAACGCCGCCGGATATTATCACGTCTCCAAATTTGATCTTAATGGTATAAACCTACCGTATGATCCTAGAGATTCTGTTCGTTGGCATGATGCAGTGTTTGAACGGTATTCTACTTTCGTCTATACTGTAAACAAAGCCTATGATATCAATCTGGACAATGGTACCCCGAAGGCGACGGATTTATTCAAAGACTATGAATTCACGGGAAGGGCTGGAGGAAAACGATACCTCTATTATGAAATTGACAGCGCTGCCAATTATTTATATCTAGTGGATAAAAATCAAAAATTCGCTAAAGAACTGGTCCGTGAGCGGCGTGATATTAAGATGGATCTAAAAGAGAAGTATCAGACTGTATGGAGAGATAGTCTGCATATACTACGTTGGGAATATAATAGACTTCCTGAGGGCCGCATTCAATTAGCCGGTCGCATCAACAGCAAAGATTCAATCAATGTTGTATTAAAGAAGCAGCAGCATCAGCATCCTATTGGAAATGGATGGTATACACGCAATAATATTTACACCTATGACACAACCGGAAATTAAAAAGATAGGTTCTATTTGCATAATAGGTCTGTTGCTTATTATCGCTTATCCTGGACATGCACAACAGCAGAAGAGCTGGATAGCCGAACGCTTTCATAAACACCTTTTAGCCGACACGACCATACAACTGATTGATGTGCGAACACCTGTAGAATATGCAGAGGGCGCGATAGCAGGATCAATTCTGTTGAATTGGAAGGATAGTGCCGCCTTTGAACAGGGATTGCAAAAGTTGGAGAAAAGCCGTCCAGTATATTTGTACTGTAGAAGTGGCAACAGAAGTAATCTGGCTGCAGACCATCTGGTTGTCCTCGGATTTAAGGAAGTAGTCAATCTCAGTGGAGGAATAAAAAGTTGGGAAGATAAGGGGTATCCACTATACAAAACGATACAATTGAATCATAAAAGAAAGGGAAATCACTGATGCAGAGAAGAAGATTTATTAAAGAAGGAGTAGTAGGGTTGGGGCTAATCTGCCTATCTGGCAAAGGTATAGCAAGTAACGTAAATGAAAATTTCAAAGTTAGACAATTTGTCGATGAAGGTCTGTCTCAATTTGCATATGCAATCTATGATAATAAATCCGTCTTGCTGATTGATCCAGCGAGACATGTACAACCTTATATCGACTTTGCAAATGAACGAGACTTGGAAATTATTGCTGTGATCGAAACCCATCCACATGCGGATTTTGTGAGCGGACATGCGGAGCTACAGCGTCGTCTTCATATTCCGATATATGTAGGCAGAGATTATGAGGCTGAGTTTCCACACAAAGCTTTACTCCAAGGAGATCATATTCCACTAAACAGCTTAGTGAGTCTGCGCGTGATTCATACTCCGGGACATTCACCAGAAAGTATCTCTTTGGTACTGGTGGATCAGGGACGGGATGTTGCGCTGTTCTCAGGAGATACCCTACTTTTTGGAAATGTAGGACGTCCCGATTTGCGGAATGTAGATGGAGAAATTCAGAGTGGTCAGGAACAGCTAGCCCGTGCGATGTACCATACCGTTAAATATACGCTAAGCTCTTTAGGAGATCAACTTGATCTCTATCCTGCGCATGGGGCTGGGTCACTATGTGCATCAGGTATCAGAGACACAAAGATTAGCACAATAGGCTATGAGCGGATGTACAACCCAGCTTTTAAGATTCGAAGTGAAGAAGAGTTTGTCTCTTGGATACTATCGGATCTCGGAGTTGTACCTGCTTATTTTTCATTTGATGTCCACCTCAATTTGCAGGGAGCCCCAGATCAACACACCAGTTTGTCCGCTATCGATGTATTGCCTAAGAATACACCGGTTCCCGCAGATGGATTACAGTTGGACACAAGAAGATATGAATATACCGCCAAATCCTTTGTCCAAGGAGCAATCCAAATTCCTGGAGATGGAAAATTTGAAACATGGTTGGGAACGATCATCCCCCCTGGAGAAAAGTTTTACCTTCTTGCCGAAGACGACGAGCATCTACAGCAACGACTTCTGCAGATCGCCAAGATCGGATACGAACGTCAGGTATTAGGTGCATTGGTCTGGGATAGACCTCAACAGGGGCCTGCAGAAGTAGATGTAGACGATGTAGTGAAGCATCCCGAAAATTATCACATTATTGATGTCAGAAATGAAGAGGAAGCCCGTAAAAATCGTATTTTTAGACATGCAGTCAATGTCCCATTGCCAGATCTAAAAGGATATATTTCCGAAATACATACTGATAAGCCAATCGTTGTGCACTGTGCTTCAGGCTATCGGTCGGCCATAGGGAGTAGTCTGCTTCGAAGAGCGTTTCAGGATGCAGTTATTTATGATCTTGGGGCAACTATAAAAAATATGAAACCACAGTAATATTCGAGATGAACAAAAATCAATATGATGCGGTCATTGTCGGAGCCGGGCCAAATGGTCTTGCTGCGGCTATTACAATGCAACAGCAAGGACTTTCGGTGTTGTTGATCGAAGGAAAGGATACCGTAGGAGGGGGCATGCGTACTCTTGAATTAACATTGCCGGGTTATGCACATGACATTTGTTCGGCCATCCACCCTATGGCGGTAGGATCTCCATTCTTTTCGAGCCTGCCGTTAGCGGATTTCGGCTTAGAATTTATTAAAGCTCCGTTAGCCGCGGCACATCCCTTTGACGATGGTAGTGCGGCCTACCTGAGTCAGTCCATAACCGATACTGTACATGCACTTGGGGTAGATGGCGCATCATATCGCTCGCTCATCGAGCCATTTGTACAAGACTGGGATGCACTCGCCAAAGATAGCATGGGACCTCTACGTTTTCCAAAGCATCCCTTATTGATGGCTAGGTTCGGGCTGAGTGCCTTGCAGCCTGCGACCTGGTTAGTCAATCGCTTTCAGGATCCAAAAACACGGGGCCTGTGGGCAGGGATGGCTGCACATGCTATCCAACCTTTGAGTAACATGGCCTCGTCTGCTGTCGGGCTGATGTTGCTTGCTGTAGGACATTGTAAAGGATGGCCGATACCCAAAGGTGGATCGCAATCTATTGCTGATGCCTTGGCCGCTTATTTTGTATCACTCGGCGGAGAGATCCACACAGGAGTATGGATTGAAGACCTGGATGATCTACCTACACATCGAGTGGCACTATTCGATGTTACCCCACAGCAACTTGATCGTATCTTAGGTAGCAGGCTCAAAAAATCATATCGCACACAGCTCAAAAAATACCGGTACGGTATGGGGGTTTTCAAAATTGACTGGGCACTGGATGGCCCTGTGCCGTTTAGATCTCTTGAAGCGAGGTCGGCAGGTACTGTACACCTCGGCAACACATTTGAAGAGATTGCCGCAGCAGAGTGGAAGACCTCTAAAGGGAGCTATGTGGACAATCCTTTTGTACTGTTGGCGCAACAGAGTCTGTTTGACACCGGCAGAGTGCCTGAGGGGAAGCAGGCTGTATGGGCATATTGTCATGTGCCCAATGGTTCACAAAGGGATATGACACGGGAGATTGAAAATCAGGTCGAACGCTTTGCTCCGGGGTTTAGGGATCGGATATTAGCTAAAAATGTAATGGATACGCACGCTATGGAAGCATATAATCCCAATTACATTGGCGGCGATATCAATGGCGGTATTATTGATATCCGTCAATTATATACCCGGCCGACATTGAGTCTATCCCCATATAGGACATCCTTAAAAAACGTTTTTATCTGCTCTTCTTCTACACCTCCTGGGGGGGGAGTACATGGCATGTGCGGTTACCATGCGGCTCGAGTAGCACTTGAGGACATTTTTGATATCACAATATGAAAAACCAGTCAGCGTCAGCTATTTGGTCCTTCGACAAATGACCCATGAAATAAGAATTTATTTCGATTAGCGATTGTTTAGGAGCTTAGAATCAAGTCTTATTCTTCCACCGTCATATTTTTCCATGTATCTATCGCCCATGCCAAATCTTCTTTTTCATCAAAATACAACGCAGCTTGTAGAACCTGATGGCTGACGAATGAAAATGCATAGAGGACGTCGTATTCTTTTTCCTCGTCGTTTTCAGATATCAGATATCCTATTCTTAATACCTTAGCGTCCGAGAAGTCGAATTGTTGTTGTGTCTGAGCAATAGCTTGATCTCTGTTTTGGATGTCGTAAAGCTGCTTTGCAAAGAGCTCCTCTTTAGTTTCGTCACTGTTCCAAATGGATATCCTTACCGATTTATCACCTGTAGTATACAGCAGAGTGCCGTCCTTTTCAAGTCTTCGCTCAAATAAATTATTGATTTTTATGGTCCACTTTTCTGTCAGTCTATGTATGACCATATAGTCGTCTTCCATCTCAAAGTCATGTACGCTGAGCCACTCCAAATCATCTTCTGATTTCTCATAAACCGACCCCACACCTTTTAATAGTATCTCTTGGATGGATGGATCGATTCTTAAGATCGTAGAGGGGTTATAAATACCCACATTGTCTGGATCATCTGTATATTCTTCGGATTCAAATCCAGTAAAGATCCTCCACCCGCTATCCTCCGGTTGGGTTCGCTTTTCACGATACATAAATCGTGGCTTGATATTTTCGTCAACCACCATTTTAGAGACCATGAGCCCCCCGATTGCTGGGAAATTTTCAAAACTATTGTCTTCTTGGTGTTGGCTATCTGTATTCATGAGCTTACTGTATTATTGTACCAAGATAAAAAAAAGGATTAATATGTGTAGCTAAATCCATGCTGTTGCATATTGAAGAGCTATACGGTTTTTGGACCCCTATCCTATGTTCACATATATTTCCTTATCATCTGCTCGTCTGATACTTTTATAGACAAGATTTTTTCATCGCAATGTATATTCAGTGACGAGGTGAGTTAGATTATAGCTTTTTTGTTAAAAATGAACTGTAGCGGTTGTATCAAAAGATTATGATAAAAATTGAGCAGAAATTGACACGATTTGGCTGTTCATTCTAAATTTTAAAAACGTTCTTTGAGTTTGGGATTAGGCTGAGGTGTCAGAAGCAAATTTCATTTATGAAGACCGCCATGTTTGTCTGTTAAACCGGACCTGCCTTTCGAGCTAATTTTACCAAATAATATGATTAAACTCTTTCAACAACCTATTATTGAGATGAATAGATTCAACAAAATGAACATTTGGTGCTTACTGGGCTGTTTGCTAGCGATGTGCCAGCTACAAGCCCAGCAGAGAAAGGCACCTGCCTATCCACTGATTACGCATAATCCTAATTTCAGTATCTGGTCAACTACCGATCAATTACATGCATCCACTACCAAGCATTGGACCGAAGCGGATCATTCCTTATTAGGGTTGATCCATGTAGACGGTAGTATCTATCGTTTCCTTGGCCAAGAGGAACCCAATTACAGATCCATACTTCATACGAGCCATGAAGGATCCTATGAAGTACAGCATACAGAGGAAAAGCCAGATGGACTGTGGACTACTCTTGGCTATGATGCAAATAGCTGGAAGTCGGGTTCAGCACCCATTGGTGATGATGAAAAACAGGTGAAGACTTTGTGGAAATCAAATGATATCTGGGTACGACGTACATTTGACGTTGCCAGTCCCGAGCAGATCAATGAGCTATTTTTAAAACTGCACCACGATGACAATATCGAAGTGTTTCTCAATGGCAAAAAGGTATATACAAAGGCCGGCTGGACCAATAGCTTTCAGTACCTGCCGATCAATAAAAAAGATCTCAAAGCCGGACAAAATATAATTGCTATCCATCTAGCTAATACTGCTGGTGGACGATTCCTTGATTTTGGTCTTGTTGACAGACTGAAAGAAAGCGGCCCTAAAATACAGCTGGCCGTTCAACAGGATGTCGAGGTTACAGCTACTCAAACCATATATCGTTTTCAGGCCGGTAAGGTCAATCTAAAAGTGACCTTTACCTCACCACTGCTTATGGATGATCTGAATCTATTGTCCAGACCGGTATCTTACATTACCTATAGTGTGAAGGCTAATGATGGGAAACCTCACGCTGTAAAAGTATTTTTCGGAGCATCATCCAATATTGCCGTGTATAAGCCTTCACAAGAGGTGATTGCTCAAAAGTATACCACCGACGCGCTGACGATACTCAAGACAGGTACGCTCGAGCAGCCTATCCTACAAAAAGGTGCAGATGATATGCGTATAGATTGGGGGTATTTTTATGTGGCTGCACCAAAGGCTGCTGACGCTGAGCAATTTGTTACGCCAGTTGCCACGGCGGTGGATGCTTTTAGAAAAGGTGTTGCACCCAAGACAGTATCCAAAGGGACATCCCTTTCCTTGAATACCATCATACCTTTCGGGACTGTCGGCAGTAGCGAGGTGGAACGTTTCGTAGCGCTCGGATATGATGAGATCTACGCGATCCAGTACTTTAAAAATAACCTTAGGCCTTGGTGGAATAATTCAGGGAAAGAAACCATCGAAGATCAGCTTGCCCAAGCCGCTGCCAGTTACGCATCGGTGATGAGTAAATGTGCTGCATTTGACAAGCAGGTGTATGCAGACGCCCTCAAATCCGGAGGCAAAGAATATGCACATCTGAGCATACTTGCTTATCGCCAAAGTATTGCCGCGCATACATTGGTCAAGAGCCCTCAGGATGAGCTATTGTGGTTGTCAAAAGAGAATAATAGCGGCGGTTTCATTAATACGGTAGATGTTACATACCCGTCAGCCCCATTGTATCTAATCTACAATCCCGAATTGTTAAAGGGCATGCTGAATGGCATATTCTATTTCAGCGAAAGTGGCCAATACCCTCATCCATGGGCAGCGCATGATTTGGGTACCTATCCTTTGGCCAATGGTCAGACCTATGGCGAGCCGATGCCGGTTGAAGAGTCTGGCAACATGATCATTTTGACCGCGGCTATCACCAAAGTACAGCAAGATGGTCGCTACGCTAGGAGGCATTGGAAGACACTTACGACGTGGGTGGATTATCTCGTGAAGGAAGGTCTAGACCCCAAGACCCAGCTATGCACGGATGACTTCGCTGGTCATCTTGCCCGCAATGCTAATCTATCCGTCAAAGCCATTGTAGGCATTGCGTGCTATGCGCAGATGGCAGAAGCAATAGGGGAGACCGAGACCGCTCGTAAGTATCGTGCCATTGCCGAGCAGATGGTGCCTAAGTGGATCGATATGGCTGATGCCGGCGATCACTATGCCCTTACCTTTGATGACAAAAACACCTGGAGTCAGAAGTACAACTTGGTCTGGGATAAAGTGTTGGGGTTAGACCTGTTTCCGCAAAAAATTTATGATACGGAGATTAAGTATTACCTCACCAAGCAGAATAAATTCGGTATACCACTGGATAGCAGAAAGGCCTACACCAAAAACGATTGGATCCTTTGGACAGCTGTATTTGCACCTACACAAGAACAGTTTGAAGCCTTGGTAAAGCCGGTATACAGACATGCAATCGAGACGGAGTCGCGTGTTCCGCTGAATGATTTTTATGATTCCAATACCGGTATCCGGGAGAATTTCAAAGCACGAAGTGTGATTGGTGGTTTTTATATGAAGCTGTTATCGGATCAGCTTCAGCAGAAGTAAGAATATATCAGGATACCATCAATTTGTTGACAGGCTATAATAGCGTGATGAACAGACTTGATAAGCGAGCTTCACGGCCAAAGAGATGAATATCTCTTTGGCCGTGAAGCTTTTTTTCTGAATCGGAAATAATTCAGTATCTATACAAATCCGCAGGTCCACACAACGACCGAATAAAAGTGACAGACTTCTACCTATCGTGATTTGAAATTCATTATTATAGATCACGCAGTACAATCGTGAAGGTATTTCGCTGGCCAGGTACTGGTTTAATGGTTACAGGTAGCGTCATGGTCCTATTGAAAAAGGTCTGCGTGTATGGAACTTGACTACTTAGATTCTGGAGCACAAGTTTGTCAAGATTAATTTCAAAATTGGTAATATTTGTGGTCCCAAGGGTGTAAAAACTTGCTACTTTGACAGAGTCGCCCGTACTGACATCGTAATTTTTCCATTTCGTATTGTCTAATGTACTTACAGTCGGATTTTTTAGAGATTCGACTTGATTGTCAGCGAGGTTAAATATTCCCCCTTTCAGAATAGTCTTGTCGACAGGAGACAGCGATATTTCTGTGATTTTGCTTTTCATTTTGCGTGCATCAAATATAAATGTCAAGGCAGCCGTTTTTCGCTGAAAAGCGAAGTTAACATAATTGTTTTTTGAACTGGTCGTGACTGTTCCACGTGCCGCCATAAACTCGGATGTCACATCATCTATTGGCATAGTAACTTGATCATACGTCAGACTTGGTAAGCTCTGCTCTTTATTGTATGATCCAGCATACCAGTCATAAGTTTGATTGGCTGCACTGGTAACCCAGTTGGTCGAAGCTCCGGACACTGTCCATGTGGCTGTCCAATTGTTCCAGCTTTGACGTTTATCAAACAGTATGAATCGATAATAAGTCCTTGGACTAATGATAGTATTGGATGCATTCAATGATGCTCTATTTTGGCTATTGCGATCCTCCCACGAGTGATCGAATGGAATATCTGCCACTTTTTCGATCGCATTATTAAGTTGAATATCGGCTGCAAACCGGTCGAAATAGACTGTTGAAACTAGAGAAGACGCGTGGTTGAGTGGGTGGCTCGCTTTCCTTTTAGCTGTTGATTTGATTATATTGTCTGTATAGTTTTCCATGGATACTGCTCTTGTAGTAATCGATACATCGCCTCCCGAAGAGTCGCCATCTTTGGCACAGGAAGCGCCTAAAAGAACCAGGCAGGTGATGTAGAAAGTCGTCGTGTAAATATTGCGGAATACCTCGTTCATGCTGTTCATATTAATAGATTCATGTGTTTACAAATGCCATTCGAAAGTGTCATTAATCCCCGTGTCGTCCCAGTCAGTGATAGTGGGGCGCTCATTGTTTGTCGGACCTCCCGGTTTGATAGTTGTAGATCCCACAGCGAGGCATTCCTCTAAGTCGATATGATAAACTTGGAGCTCCGGTTTGATGTATTTTTTATTGTCTGTCATATTTTCTACTTAATATCTTGCAGTGATCAATATCCTATTGTAAAGAGGAGCCCAAAAGGGTGATAGAGTGATAAACAAGAGTATCGTGGATTTTTACGCAAGTGATGTATGTCTTAAATAACGCGAAAGTAAGGACCCATAGGGTTTTAAAGCACTTTCCATGGGGGACAAATGGGGGGACAAATTTTTGATAAAATATAATTGGTTTAATGATAGGGTGTTAGCGTGTTTTTTTGCTTCAGTACCTTTCTATTCCGAGACTATAAGGATTATGTCCAAACTTAGTTGTTATCATTTACATAACAGATTGTGCGCCCATCTTAAAGGCAAATGACCAACTCGAGCGCAAGTCCGTAAGTACAGGATACTAACTATAATTTTATTTCTTAAACCAGTTTAAGTTTATAAAGATCGCTTTGATTTATCTTTGGACTATCATTTAAATATCAAACAGATGGAAAAAAGAATAAACATCGCCGAACTCGAACCCGCAGCTTATAAAGCACTAATTGGCTTGGAAAATTACCTTGCCACTACTGCTATCAATAAGACATTAAAAGAATTGATCAAGATTAGAGCGTCCCAGGTCAATGGTTGCGCATTTTGTATCAATATGCATACGGTAGATGCCCGTAAACAAGGCGAAACTGAGCAACGTATATATCTATTGAATGCCTGGAGAGAGGTAGAAGGACTATATACAGCAGAGGAAAGAGCTGTACTGGCGTTAACAGAGGAAATGACCCTGATCACTAATGGAGGCGTGTCTGATGCCACCTATCAGCAGGCAAAATCCTTCTTTGACGATCATCAGTTAGCACAGATTATGATGGCTATCATCACGATTAACGGCTGGAATAGAATGTGCATTGCGACACGTGTACAACCCGCTTAATGTATGACCATTAAAACAGCCTTAAAAGTGTAGATTCTAGCTTTTAAGGCTGTTGCATATGCTCCAGCATCCATTGGCTATCGAAGGTGCTCCCCAGTAATCTTATCTCAGTTCATCAATTTATAATGTGTACTAGACCTGTGATATTGTTTGCTATGGCATTTGTAGAAAAATGCTATGGTCGCTGAAAAAAGACATATTTGACCCAGTCATTTCCCTCCTCCACGTAATATTCGAGAAAAATCATGGTGAGTTTTTCGAAGACGCGGATAGAGGCTACGTTCTCTTTCCGTGCATGGCCGACAATCCGCTTCACTCCTAAAGTCTGAAGGCCATATTCCATGGATGCAGCTGCACTCTCCGTAACATAACCCTTTCCTCAATGTTTTTTGAAAAAATTACACCATCTTCTTTCTCAAAGGGACGTAGTAGAAGTCTTTCTGTCTGTAACAATATGCGATGTGACATCTGGTTTCGATTAAGTTTTGCTATTTAGTTCTCTGCCCATGAGATAGGATGGCTCATTGATCTATCCATCTATTCCTCGTCTTTACTAGGAGTAAAGGTTCTGATCCCCATACTGTTGTATGGGCCCTTCGTCAATGTTAGCTTTTAGAAGCAAAATGTACATAATTTTTTACATATACCAATAACTGTTGTAAGTTTGTGTCATTGAATAGCAACGACTTTATACTTAAACGATAGCATTAGCTGATTATTTAAGCGTTCAGGAGAGCAAATCAGCAACAATAAAAGAAGAGCTTAGCCGCTCCAAATTAGCAGCAGTATTACTTCACACATAGCCTCATGTATCCAAATTTTGTTACGCACCTCAGGAAATACGTCTCATTGGACAACGATGAAGTCGCATTGCTACTATCGAGTGTAAAGCCCTTGCTAATCAATAAGAAAGAATTTTTGGTTAAGGAAGGTCAAGTTTGTAAAGCCAATTATTTTGTAGAGCAGGGCTTGCTCCGAATGTTTTTTATCAATCATAAGGGAATTGAACAAACCACACAATTTGCTCTTGAAAACTGGTGGATGGCCGATTATATGAGCTTCATGATGCAGGATAGTTCCCATTTTAATATTCAGGCTGTAGAGGCTTCAACCATCATCGCCGTAGAACATCACAAACAAGACCAATTGCTTGTGCAGTTGCCACAGCTTGAGCGTTATTTTAGGTTGATGATGCAGCGAGCCTATGCAGCGGCACAGATGCGGGTCAAATATTTCCATGCCTCATCCAAAGAAGAAAATTATCGTCAATTCGTCAGCTTATTTCCCGATTTTGTACAGCGGATCCCGCAGTATATGCTCGCTTCGTATCTCGGGCTTACCCCAGAATACGTAAGCGAATTGCGGAAAAAACAATTCTGATTTCATCCTGGTAATTTACCTTTTAGCTTATTGCTTCGTCTCATTTTTTACAACGTCTTTTTCGTACACACCGCATGATGTTTATTTATCAGGTGTTCGGGAATATAAGTTAAGTAAAGGGATATCCAATTTTATGCCCAGTTTGACGGTCCATACGTCTATAATTTTGTTATTGATGATGATGTCCCCCTGCATATGAGATCTGAGCGGTAATCCGCTTATTCCGCCAAATATGACGAGAGGTGTGTTTTTTATGGGCAATAGCAGATTGATTCCAGGACTAAATACCTCGGTAAAATGGACCTCCTTATTGTAAGCGGAGTCAGGTGTCACCAGATAATGATTGACAATATTCCCTAAATCAATCAATTGCACATTCATATGAACTTTTCTCAACCATCCGTTGTTTTTTATGGTCACACCTATTGGAGCTGTAATGCCTCCTGTCAGCTGCTTTTTTAGGGAGGAGGTAGAGGAGGCAAACATATATGCTCCAAATGCGCCAACATATGCATTAATATCTACAGAGGCGGCCATACGATGCTTTACTTTGTAAGAAGTGGGTGGGAGAGCGTACGACTCGATTACATTGGCCAGTTGTGTTGCATCACTAGTAGCGATCACATCGCCAAAAAAACTGGTTAATTTAACCAGTTGTTCGCCATATCGTTCAATATATTTCTTATCAAGCGTAAGGCCCGGTAAATTAGGAGCATCGGATCTGCTGATATCCGTAATCCTAAAACTGATGTCGCTAAACAGACGTTTTTGTTTTTCTACCGCTTGAAGCGTATCCTGTAGGTTGGCATATAGAGCAATTGCTTTCAACACATTTACCTCCACTGTGGATTTGCTATTCAACTTGCCAAATTGGTTGATAAAATCGCTAATATTTTCACCACCACGGGAGGATTCAAGTATAAATTTGATAGCATCTTTATTGTTCATTTTATTGGATAGCGCCCCCATTGTCTGTATCGCTCGTAGTAAGTTTGTATCAAAAGTTAGTGATATATCCCTTTTCTTGTCTTTAGGCATGTAGTTCACTACGATACTACTGTTATCCATTTTTGTTATTGACAGACATTCTAGCGATTCGGAAGTAATATCTGCAGAGATGTTATCTTGTCCTCGGAGCATTGTCATCCGTCCATTCTCGATCTTAAAAAAATGCTCAGTTTCTTGACTAGCCGGTCTTTTGCTCGTGATGTTGGGTACGTTATAGTACTGTTCGATTAATTTTAATGATTTTTGAGTCGCAGCTACAAAGTTTTTCTGTTGTATGTTTTCGATTATTCCCAATACATCTTGGATATTCTGGACGTAGGCTGACACTTCAGTAGGCTGAGCATTTCCGGTATAAGGCCTGACATCGATGCGTTGGATAACTTGATTCAGGACTTTCCATACACTCGATAAGGATGTCGGATCCGAGTCTAGATTGTTTGAAGCTCGAAGCTGCTGCTGTTCCTGATTAATACGGTCAAACTGGCTAAGTGTAATTAGTAAAGTGCTGATCCATTTTGTGAGGACATCCTGCGAGTTTGATGTATTTCTGATCTGCGCTTCAATGGGAGTATATATATCTTCAAAATCTTGACCATATTTTACATGAAGCAGCTGCACGAATGTTTGCCACTGCTCTTTATTCAGTGTGCCCAATTCTTCATATGAAAGTAATCGAAAGGTGTCGGTATCGGCGACCTTATGAATGGTGAATAGCTCATTTGTAATCATGTATAGCAAGCTGAAAGACTGACGTAAGGTCTTTGCTAATTTATTTTTCTCTGTACTATATTTGGGATTTAAGTATAGGTTTCGGATAATATCTCGATAGTTATACCGCTGCAGGATGAGATCGTTTAGATCATAGCCAAAGGCGACTGCAGTTTTAAGCTCTTCTTGACTTTCTTTAGGAAGAGCTTCTTCCAGCCAGGCGCTATTTGCTAGGTTTTTAGGCATTTCTACAAAGTCAGTTGCAATAGCATTTCGCCACGACTTGCCAAAATTAGCAGTGTGGTAGTCTTCCATGCTCTCCAATAGTGCTATTGTCTCCGGAAAGGTGTCGTATACCAAAGGGTTCTGCACGCGTGCCCGCAGTTGGTCCATGAACCAGATCGCGGCTTCCTGTTTCGCGCGCTTTGCCAAAAAGATCGCCATGGCTTCGATCATCTGAGATTGGCTAGGTATACTCAGGCCCGAATAAGATAGCCCCTGTTGTGCATTCTGGCTAGTGGTGACGATCTGGAGTTGTGTTCCCGTGGTCGCTGTACTATTTGGACTAGCGGTGCTCGCCATTTTTTTTATATCGACTAAATCCACCTCGATCGATTGCTCCGTTAAGTACGTGAGTAGAGAATCCAGAAGGTTATCATATTGGCCTTGTTTTGATTTTTTATCAGCTTCTGTGTTACGGTTACTCTTTACCAGAGCACGTATCTTTCTCCTTATTTGAGTTTTGTAGCTGTCCATATATCGCTGAAGAGTGATTGTATCATCGCTCCTTTTGTTCTCCAAGATCCTGATGATTTCTATAGAGGCAGTACTGTCTAAGTGTATCAGGCTATCCGACGCGTTCACTACCAATGTTATGGATTTGACATTCGAAGTATCTACACGGTATAAAATTGAATCTCTGACATGTTCGATCTGACGCTCCAAATTTAAAGTATCCTTACCCATGTCTTCGATTTTATTTCTGTTCGATTTGATAAGTTGATCCGATTCTTTTATAGATAAGTCGAGTGACTTTAGGTCGTCTCCCCATTGTGGTAATTCCTGAGTCTTACCTTCCATGGTTATCTGTCCAAAAGAGTCTATGTTCGCATCCGGGCTGTTGATAAAATGGCTAAACCAAGCTTCGATTTCTTTACGCTTGTCTTGAAAGTAATTGTTTTTGACGTTCAGGATCAATTGCGAATTACTGGCACCCAAATTATCAATTTTGTCTTTCCCTACCAGTTCTACCAGTGCTTGATAGACCTCCTCTTTTTGTTTTACAGAAAGGCTGTTGTAGCTCGGGAGGTATTGACTCAAGTAAAAAAGATTGTATAATCGTAGGGGTTGGTGGGAGGATGTTGTGTCGCCAGAAATTTCCATTTTTCCTTCACTATTTCCTCTTGCATGGCCACATAGGAGCATGCATGTCAGCAAAAATGCTGCATAGATTAATCTTTTCATATTCAACTGGTTAGTTGTTGGTATCCTCTAAGTTACAATTGTTATTGATAATAAAAAAATATGAATTTAATTTCGATATACCCGAAGTATAATTTTTTAGATAGGGTTTTTGGCTTAGTAATCACTAAAGTAGAATGACCGGAAAGATTTTAATCGAGGTACACAAGTCAACCCCCGTCTCTTTACTGTCGGAGAAATTATAGCATTCAATGTACGATGGAGAAGCTGTTACAATTGAATAAATGTGTACGTGCGGTGTGAATATTTGAATGGAATTAATGATGGTGATCATCCCAAAAATAGGTCAGCGAGGAGATCTATTTTAGCTGGTGAGTACGATTTATTAGGAGTACTGCCAAAAACCGGCAATAACTTCATTTGTAATATTATGCTTGTATAAATATAGTGCTCCGTACATGAATACGTAGTCTAGACCTTCACAATACCCCTCTTCTTCAACTTGTAGGAAAAATGAATAATTATGTTCTGCCAATTGTTTGTAAAAATAGCTTTTTGGTTGAATCAACCGCGGCTCACCGCCGACTTTTAAGAACAAAAAATCACTTTCATTCTCTATTGTATAATCACTTATCGAACACATTTTTAAATTTGGGAAACTTTTATGGTTTTTTGTCCCTATTGGGCCATGTGCATGTTCCAGAATTTTGACGGATATATTCGGATAAATATTATTTTCCAGCAGCGTATCGAAGTCGTTATGGAGTAAGATGGAAAGCATTAAGCCTTCTTTATCTGGATGGTGGAGAGTCGCATAAAAACGGTAATCATCGGGTATTTTATCTTCAATTAGGGTCGGGGGATTGCCCCCGATTCTAGCCCTTAAGGTGTGATCATAGGATAAGCAAGTTGCAAACAATTCATTCATATATTTTTCATGTTGTGCTATCGAATCTTCCATGATCTTGTTTTGGATCAAGTCATATGAATCCTCTCTGAGTTCTGCTCGAAAATGTACACATTTACCGACATTCGAAATTACGATTTAATATCGATTCTTACAGAAAAAACCAATATATATAACGTGTTACTATGATAGTTTATCGATATACATCTACCAATTATAGATCCATTCTATAGCTGTTCTCAGCATTCAGTCATGTATATATTATCAGCTAGATACATTCTTTTTCCGTTACCCATCCCGGATCTGCGGAGTGGTTCAGGTTGGATTTGGTCCCTACGGTGAGTGCTCAGTAAGCAAACGGAGCGACCAATTGACCTCTACCGAAGCTTCTTTTTCATCAGGAGCAATATGCATATCGCACCCAGTGGAGCTATGGCGAAAGTCCCATACAAATATATAGAAGCATTAGTGACCCCGATGATATCCTCGGAATCTGTGATTCCTCCAAGATTTGTCACTAATCCTGCCAAGGCCGCACCAAAGGACGTCGCCATAAGTTGTACGGTGGTTACTGACGAGGAGGTCAGGTCTTCTTCGCCCAATGGGGATAGTGAAAAAACTCTTGTCAGTAAATGTGGCCATCCCATTCCTATTCCAGCTCCAATTGCTAGTAGAAAAATGCAATTCAGGAAAAGATACACATTTGTAGAATGTGTATTCGTCAGCGAGATACAGCACAGACCGACTAAACCGATAAACATTAAAAATGCTCCCGACATTATAATTTTCTTTATAGCGCTTCCTTTATAGCCGGAGAAAATGATAGATGCCAATGTCCATCCGAAAGCTATTAGGACGGTGAGATAACCGGCTCCTAGCGGTGTAAAGTTGTTGATGACCTGCGCGAAGTAGGGAACATAGATTTCAATAGAAGTAGCAATTGTTAATAACGCCATAATAGCATAGGTGGCTCCAAGAGCAGACGAAATTTTATAGGCGCCAGTAGGGAGTAGTCGGGTTTTACTCTTTTTTTCAGCTAGAGTCAACAATAGCAAAAATAGAAGCGCCGCAGCCACTCCCAATAGATTTTCTAATCCGCTTTTTCGAATACTCCCCACTGAGACGGACAATACCGCTAACGCTAAAAGCGAGAGCTTTAGATAAGGTATAGAAGTGACGATTTCATTTTTTCTTTTTTTAGGCAGCACCATCGTGGCGACGATGAAGATAAAAATACAGAAGATCAATAAAAATCCAAAAGACCATCTCCAATGGCCATGTTCCGAAAATATACCCCCTATAAATGGACCCGAAAAAGCAGCTACTCCCCACATACCAGATACCAAAGCCATAGCCCTTGACCACAAGCTTTCGGCGAAAACTAATCTAATCATTGCATACGACAGTGCGAAAAGCAATCCTCCGCCAAATCCCTGTATGAACCGCCCTATCAGTAATACATGCATAGTCGGCGCAAGGGTACACATCAAGGTACCTATCGAAAACAGTAGAATGCCAATTTGATAAGCCTTCCTTGGTCCAAATCTAGCCATTTGGTTTGCCGAAATTACCGAACCTATGACAGATGCTACTACAAATATGGTTGTATTCCATGCATAGTACTCCAGACCCCCGATCTCTTTTATGATAGAGGGCATTATAGTCGTCGCTAGATAGACGTTAGTCGCATGCAACATTACACCCAAGGCAAGTATAGTTGCCTTTATTCCATTGCCTTTTGAAAAGAGATCGCCCCATGAAGCCTCTCGGTCCTTATTGGTCACTACGTTTATTTCATCCATTTTTAATCCTTTAAATTACGTTACAAAGTTCAAAAGGAATGGATTGAATAACAATAACCGAATTTCGGAATAAAGTGTAATTTTTACGGATTTCCTACTTCTGGAGGGAATAAACGCTGTGCTAGACTTTTCAAAAAAGGAACTCCGTCCAGACGAATTTCTACATTTTTCTTCTGTAATCGTTCGGTGATATGGCCATATGACTTTTAAAAAATCGAGAAAAGTAAGAGGCCGTTTCAAACCCGAGCCTGCCTGCACATTCTTTGATTGATACAGTCGAGTGTTTCAGTAGATATTGGCTCTCCAATAGCAATCGCTCATGAATAATTTGTAATGCTGTACTACCTGTTTCTTCTTTTATGACCTCCGTTAAGTGTTTTGCAGAGATCCCGAGATGCGAAGCATACTGTCCGATAGACTTCCATGTAGAAAAATATTCATCGACTAGCTTCTTAAACTCATAAGTCAATTGGTAGTTTCTGTTCATGTTTTTTTTAAACCCTAATAAACAGTATTCACAAGCCCGATTATATTCATATAGAATCTCCATTAAAATTAGCCGGATGATATCCAAATGATAGGCAGACTTAGCTATCAATTCTCTTTTGACAGATGCAAATCGATTTGATACAATAGAAAAGTTTTCATTTAGCTCATATACAGGTGGGTAGTTGTTATTTAGCAACAGGAGCTCCTCGATAATGTTTTCCTTGAGAAATATTTTTTGTAAGAAAGGCCTCGTGAAGAAAATCTGTTTGACATCAAGATCATGGGACACGTCATTAGTGGAGAATATTACATCTGGAGGGAATATTGCGATAGTGGTAGGCCGAAGTTCAAACTCGTGAAAACCAATCTTAACAGAAGCAGTACCCGCACAACAGATCAATACAGTGTAGTAATTATTTTTAATAGGATTATCCATCCTAAGATTTGCGGTGCCTTCATCATATTGTACCTCAGATTCCATGTCATTAAATATACACCTTTATGTTTTCATAAGTTGTGCATATTCTTTCTTTTGCTTCTAAAAAATGTATTGAAGTTGGCGGCATACGCACATTGGGCTGACCCCTTAAGAAAGAAGACAATTAAGTTAAGCGCATACTGGTAACAACACCTACGGAGACACCTCGACCTGGTTAGTGGCTATTTCTTTTTGAAATTTCTTAATAAAACAATAACAGAGAATATGAATACCAATATATAAAGTACCGCCAACCAAGGCTTTTCAAATTTTAAATCTTTAAAGTCGAATTGCTTATACAAGGTCACTCCCAGAATGATTGCGATAACACTAAAGGTAAATGTTAATGCATTTTTCTTTTCCATATGTATACGGTTATATTTAAGTTAATTGATGTTCTAAAGTAGACTACGTGATTTTTTGAGTACCCAAATTTAGTTTTTTTCTTGCATTTAATAATGTTTTTAGACCATGCCTATCTGTTTTTATCTATTTAGAGCACGGATATAGACATTCGCGCTCGCAAGCGTGAGTTTTCCCATTTGCAGCATATAACTTTTGTTTTTTTAATTAGAATTATTTTGTTAAATTAGTTTAATTTTAATGCTTAATTTGTTTTTTAGTGTCTAATATGTATTGTTTGAATTCAAAATATCATGTTGTAAATTATTATTAAGATGAACGTTTTCTTTGGAAATTGCGCAAACCATTTCTTTGATCATTTTTGAAATTTCCATATCATTCCATGTTAACACTAGACTTTTAAAAAATAGGTATGTATGCAGATGAGAATAATATTTCAACTAAATAAATCATATGAAAAATCCATTGATGGAAGATATGCACTTTATCAGGAAGAATGATGTGTACCTGACAAAAGAGATTGAAGAGGTGTGCCGTGATAGTTTTTTCCCAAAAACCACCCTTGAACTCGCTCTTAATCTTTCAAATGTAACCTCTTCATTTTATGGTCTTGCTTTAAAAAACGTTATCGAGCAATACGGAGAAAGCGCTGCAAATGCTATTTCCGAAAAAATATTCTATGATTTAGGGAGAATTAAGACACAGCAATGCAAATCTAAATTACAAGATTTTCCAAATGATACCCGGGCTTTTGCCTATGTTATTGTTTCTGCCATATATAATTCAAGCCCCGAATTTATTTTTGAAATCATCCAATTCTCTTCCAGTGTTACTGAAATTAAGCTGAATGGAGTCGATCGATATTTGAGGGTACTTTCACAATTAGAAATTGACCAGTACATTAAGTATCCGACATTAAACCCCTTTATGGATGGGATTAGAGATGAGTTACAATTGGATTGTAATATTGATTTCCAATCTGATATGATAAATAAGACAAAAAATAGAACTTCCACCACTTATAAATTCTCTACCCGAAGATGATCTCCGATTTAAAAAATGATATCATTCCCTACATAGGAGAATCACTTCCCTACGTATTTGTACCTGAGAAAGTTATTTTAAATGATGACTATACGATTGAAACTGAGATTGTAGGTTTGGATGTGGAGAACAAGAATTTTGCAAATCTTCTAAAGGTACTGTCATCCTTAGGAAGCTGCAATCTATATAAAATGCTACATGATCGTTCGCAGGAAAAAATCTATTTTCTTGGTGAAAAACTGAGAATTAGGAAATTATCTTATAATAGATCAACTTCTTTTTCAGTCTCCTGTAAAAGTGTGTTAGAATCGAAGCGAAAGGGGAAATCGTATCTCCACGTAAAAGAATTAGTTTCCAAAGAGTTGCTCTATACTTTTGAGCTGGATTACTATATCATTAGCAAATCTGCATTTGAAAGTATTTATAAGAATTACTTTGACGATCGTCCAGTTGAATTTTATGACGAAAGCCTTCCCGAAAGCAGGATAACTGTCGAAAGTGATAATTGCTTTTCTATATTTGTTGATCCTTTTACTCCCCATCAATGCAAAGGCCATTTTGAAAACTTCCCAGTAGTGCCCGCGGTTTTTATTACCAATCGTATACTAAAGGAAATTTTTACTTTCCTGGGCAATCACGAATTTCAAGAAGTGGATAGTCTGGAGATGTATCTGACCAAAGCGATGCCCACAGGCAAAGAATTTGTTATAGAAGTATCCCATCAAAGATTTTTAAGGGATATTGCCAATTTCAAATGTGAAGTAAAAGATGCGACTGGGAATACCTATGGGATTTACATTATTAACACGTATACCAGAGCTCACTGAAGACATTTGGATTGGACCGCTTGTGGACGTTTGATCGCTAGTCTTTTGTTTCCGGCTTCACATAGCTTAAAAAAGTATGCAACACGTGCTCAAAGACTCCTATGGAATAATCGTCAATATTCAGATTGTTAAGGACGTCGAAATAGCTCAACTCATTGTATAACGGTTTTTTTTTAACGTCATACTCTGGTTCGAGCCCTGTAGATACAAGGTTCTCTACCTCAGCGCGTATAGTCTCTTTTTCGTTGAACAATTCTTTGTTCAGCCGTTTGTAATCAAAGCTGTAGCCCTTTACACCTAGCTTTGCATTCACCAAAGCCTTTATTGCTATCAGAATCACGGAGAGGGCAAGCTTCTCATCAATACCATTCGTTGAAGCTTTGCCAGCTTGGAGCATCAATAAATCCATGAAGGTATCCAGCCTGGCCATCCTCCAGAACAATCCCTCTTGATCGACATTATTCTCGAAATGCTGTAAAATACGCTTTTGAACATCCATAGATTTTGTATTCTCGCTTATTTATTTCAATAGTACCTTGTCGTTCCCAGAGATCGACTGATTGAACAGTTGTATCCTGTCAAAAATTGCGTTGTGAATGTCACTTGGAGACAACCAGCTAGCGCCTTCACCGAAACACCCAATTTCATAAAAATTGGATTGCTCCTCCAGTAAGGTTAAGTACTCGTTGTATACATTTCTTTGCAATTCTAATGAGTCTTCGTGAATATCCGTTTTACCATTTAGATATTCCCGATCAGCTCCAGTCCTGGAAGAATTTAGCGATTTTTCGATATGACTGAACGGAACATTCAAGAAGAATGAAACATCTGGTGTCGGCAGAGCATTATGATTGAATTCAAAGTCTAAAATCCATTTTTTTAGTTCAATTTTATCAAGTTGATTTTCTGTCTTTGCACACTGGAAAGCAATATTAGAGTTGACATATCTATCCATAATAATCAAATAGCCGTCATTCAACCATTCATTTAGCTGCGCTTTATGTTCATTTCTATCCTCAGCAAAGAGTAGGGCTACAAGCTTGGGATGTACATGCTTTAAAGATCCCAATTCACCTCTTAGATATTCGGCTATTAATTTTCCATATACCCCCTTATTCAATACAGGGAAATGGATGAATTTATGTTTTACACCTGACTCACTCAACCTATTTGTTAATAAGTCAATCTGTGTAGATTTTCCAGAACCATCCAGCCCTTCTATTGTAATTATTTTACCTTTCATTGCTATTTGAGTAAAAAAAGTATTCAGCATGTCCTAAACTATACCGATAGAACAGACTTCTTTTTGAATAAAATTGCTTCTGCAATACTTTTTCGTAAATATTTATATGTGCTATTCCTAACAAAACTACCAATATTTTTTAGATTTATATCTTAAATCGTATGTTACTCATCCCTGTTGGGAGGGCTTCTCATGTGTTTAGCATATATGTATCCATTTGAATGAAATTATATAGACTGCAACTATGACATTAAACGAAATTAAGACTATTGACCACTTTCAAGCATTTTTGTTTGGACAAAAAGATGATAATTTTGTCAAATCAGACAGTCCCGGTTTTTCAAGAACAATTTGCGGCACAAACCTTTCGTCCGAAATATTGTACATTTTATCGGCTACTGAACGGTTGGAAAATATTCAGTTCTATGACCATCTGAAATTTATTACCATTAACAATTATAAGATCGGCAACAGGCAACTTGAAATACTGACACAGCATCGAGACAAACTGGTAAATGTCACTCATTTGCACATATGGAATATCAAGCAGAATGGGTTAGATCTACTTTCGTTATTTCCAAATTTGACACATTTATTAGTTTCCTACATCAGAAAAGCAGATTTTTCATTCAACGGCCTGAATCATGTCAAGCATTTAAATACCCTCTGTCTACTAAGCGCGAACAAAATATCGGACTTCCACTTTTTGACACATTCTTCAGCATCAAAGCTCAGAAATTTATCCCTGACTTACACGTCAAGCCTGACAAGTTTAGACGGCATTGACAAGTTCGAAAACCTCGAAGGTTTATCTCTTTACGCATCAACACCAGAAAGCAACAAAAAGGTTAACCTTGATCATTTATCAGGAATGGAGAGGTTGACACAGCTTCGTGCATTGGATATCGGCTATTTTCGATTAGACGTGGAAGAGCTCAAAAAAAGGCTCTCTGCATTGACCGCACTAAGACAATTCACAGTTGACAACATCACTTATGCGAATACTTAACGGGTACGAATAGGAGCTATCGGCTGTTTCTGGCGGAGGTGCCTTGTCTCATTATTGTTTTGTTTTTATTTTATAACGGAGACGCAGGACTACTTGTTTCCATAGCGTGAGCGTTTGTTCGGCTAGAAGGTGCTTGTTTTCTTCACTGACGACTAGTCGGTCTCGAAAAGAGCGAATATATTGAGCCCAGTAATTTCCCTTTGAGTCATTTAATAAGAAATAAAATCCCGCATCACCAAACTTCTTTCCGGATGAATGGAGGATCAGTTCTCCCTTTGATCCCACATCTATGGACATGATGACAGTTGCATTACCCTTTGGTAGTGGGAATGTAGCTTTTAAGCAGGTTTCACCCGAGGGTAATATGCATGTCCCATATATGCCTGAGTAGATGACTTTCCTAGTTTCTTTGATAGTTCTGTACCATATTGTATATTTGACCTGATCGCTATCCGGATCTATAAGTGTAACGATTTCACTTGTTAACGATTCGGCCTGTAGTATGCTGGTTGGAATGTTTAGCTGATTTATTCTATTGCTGAATAATTTGGTTACTACCACACCCAAAACTTTGAAAAAGGGATTCCATTTTATGCGGAGATCCAGCTCATAATTTGAAGTGTTTTCATAAAAATCAACCACATTATTGGATAACCTGGACAGTTCATTTTCCGAAAGGTGGAAGGCATCCATAGACTTGATCAAGCCTTGATGTTTAGTATCCCTTTGGATCGTTAGCTTTTCTTTTTCAGCCAATTCATGGATGAAATTTTCGCCTATTCCATTTAAGTTTCCGAATGGCCCCATTAACCAGGGTACATCTTTCGGTTCGATTTTTTTCCCCCAGAAAATCACCCATTGTTGGGTAAACCAATCTTGGAATTTCTGCATCGGATAGGCTAGTCCCATTGGTTACTGGTTATGAAGATTCGGGATGATATTGGTTCGACCATTCCATTCTCCGAACTCGGAGATAGGTTTGAATCGGAGCGTTGTAAATTCAACATGAAAGTCTTTTCTGTCGCGCTCTCGCATAGCATTTACATGTCTTTTAGGATCATGTATATTGCTCTTTCCGTAGACCATATCTTGCATTTGTTCCTGAGATCTCCAAATAGAAAATGTCGAAACGGTGCGAGGGAACCTGATCGAAGCTAGAGACAGGGCTGTATCCGGATGGTCCCGCACCAACTTTTCTACAGGTCTGCCCCAATGGATGAATCTAGGGATCTCCAGGAACCTCATGCGAGCTAGCGTGACGACGACCACCGCCGCTGTGTCCGATATGTCGGCTTCCATATTTTCGTTTGAGATCCCAAATTCAGTAATCTTTCCCCATTGTCTGGTGAGCATTAATCTCGTATGCCAACCCTTTGCAAAGATACTACCGATGTGGGTGCTTTTGAGAAATTGGTCGATTGCAGCCTCGTTTTCCCATTGCGCAAATAGCACTACTTGTCCCATTAAGATGCGCGAAGTCGAAAAAATTGCAGAACCCAACGTCATAGCTGTCATACATTCAGCGTGCATTAAGCCTGGGGTGTTTCTTGCTTTGGGAGGAGACAGAAGTACCTTTAGAGCCGAAATAGGATTGGTCTTTGCCAGATGATAAGTGAATACACTCATGTTGCTTATTCTCTTTATTTTTCTCTTCCATAGCTACACGAACTTTGGCTCCTTAAATTTAAGTGTTTTTATCACATTCACCAATGTTTTATGATGCTCATCCTACTGGATACGATCATTATTATTCCATGGCTGCAGATATTGCGATTTTGGTGGCATTGTCCGCAAACCTTTTAAAATTGGAAAATACAATGTTTTATCTCGTTTGTTAATTTGTAATTGCTTAATTTTAATAATATTATTAACCAATTACGATCTGTAATATGATAAAGCAACTACCTCTGCTGCTGGTGATGATCGTCATGCTAAATGGCTGCGCTGTCACTAAAGGAACTGATCACAAGATCGTGAGCATGGCTATGAATATGCAGGCGACCATTATTGCGGACCCTTTGTTTACAAAAATTCTGACCGAAATGGCGTCTTCAGGTCAAATTGATTGGAGCGAAGGACGTGCCGATTATATCGATGACATTCACGACTATCCATCGAAGATCGATTGGCTACTTGCCAACTATCAGAATAAGGGCGGCTACGATAAGGAGTCGGTACTTTTATGGCGTAAGTGGAATCCGCTTTCAAGCACGACAGCCGTGACCAATACCTGTGGAGAAACAACCAAACTCAATAAGTGGAAGCTCAAAAGAGATGAATTCTCCATTGCCAATACATTGATACATGAAAGGGTACACTCATTTTGTGTTGTACACCCGGAAGGCAAGCAGACCAGAGCTGAAAACATGTGCGATGCTTCTTATGTTGCCGGCGATCTGGCGGAGGTTATAGCGTTATATAGAGCAGGTATTAAAGAAAGAAAAATGGATAAGCCTATCTGTCCCGGTTTAGTAAAGAAGATTGAAGAGTATAAACTCCTTTCCCTTAAATAAACACGCTATTAAGTGAGCGCTGTAGTCAGCGCTATACTTTTATCTCAGCCTGTTTTACTATTCACCAGCCCGCTTGGAGACACTGTTTAGAGGCTGGGCGTATTTGCATGGGGAGAGGGTACCCGCGCTGCTTGGACTTAATGTAGATCTTCAAGCCAAATACCTACTGGTCTAGATTGCAAATCTGTTCTTTATCCATTTTTCTATCATGCGTTTATTTATCCCTTTGCTAACGGAGATATAGGCTATTTTTTCAAAATCGAATTTTACATCGAAATACCTTTCAATTTCATCCATGAAACTGTTCAGGTGGAGCAAGTTGGGCTTTTCGATTTTCGAACTGTCTACATCAATCGTCAGTATGTCACTTTCTTCGAAAAGTATTCTTCTTTTTTTCGACGATAGATCATTCTTGATGTCGATTCTATATGTATTATTCAATATTCTGGGAGCTCCAATCCAGAGTTCCATCGTATATCTTTTTTCTCCCTGTTCATCTGTCAAGTGACTTGGTGTAAACCATTCTCCATCCGTAGTGAGGGTCAGCGATATAGACCAGTCATATCTGTTGGGAGGTTCGATTTCAAGCTTTTTCAGTACATTGTAACCCGGCAGGTCTTCCGAAATCTCATCATAATATTTTTTAATTTTATCATATAGCGGATGCTGTATCTCTGGATAGCCGAATAGTTCAAATAAATAACTCAAGTAAAATGGTTTTTCCTTACCGTATCTGTCTATCAATTCGTCGAAATAGCGTAGTACATGCTCCTCTTTTGAAAATGCCAACGTCGCCCAGGTAGCTTTTAAGCCAGTTGTGTCGTGGTGTTCGATCGCCGTCCGGGGTGTTACATCATACTCCGCTAAGCATGTTAACAGGAAGTTGGTGGCTTCTACTGTAGCGATGTCTTTTAGCTTTATAACATTTTTACTGTCGGGAAGATAGTTGCCACCCTTGATTTTGTTATACAGTTGGTTGACTGTTTTTTCAATTTTACTGGGTAGATCACTTTTTCTATTGAGGATGATGTTCGTTAGGTCACTCATTTTTGTCTTCCGTTTTTTTGCTTGGTCTACTCAAAAGGAACTATTTTTTTGCATTTATACAAGTTTTTTTGCTTTTTACGACTCTTCAGTCCATTGCTGACGTAATCCGTCTATTTTCTGTACCTGGACGTTCTCCCATGCACGGCGTGCGTGATAGCGTGTGAATTTTGTTTCTATCAAGCCCACCATTTATCTGTCAGTCATAGACTGTTTGTGAATATTAGCAATTTTATTCAAAATCATTGTCCCGAACCATATTTGATCATCATGCATCTGCAGCGTATTATTTTAGCCAATCTTATAACATTTAAGGTCAATTCTGAAGGGAGTACCGTTGGTGTAAGGGGAGGGAATAATGAACAACCCAATACATTTGAGTTGTTCATTATTGAATAATATGGCTTAAGCCATTAACGGGTCACTTTTTTCAGCCTGCCCGACTTCTATCCGTCCCGCGAACTGTTCGGAAAAGACTGAATAGCCTTTACAGCTCAGGCGGATATCATACCAATGGTGTTGCTTCTTTAGGTCAATAGCCACTGTGGAGCTATCACCCTGTTTCAATTTCACCATTCGGGAGGGTTGTCCATAACTCAGATCCTGTAGGGATACCTCAAGACTATACTGTTCTAGGTTTGTCAGCTGTATCAGCAGCTTACCTGTGAGTTTCTCGCCGTTTTTTGTCCGTTCATAGCTACAGTTGACTTTGAGCTTGGGATTCCGTTTGTCACCAGCGAACGATCTGTAAAACCCATTCGGACCATATACAGATAGTTTGTATTCCTTCTCGCCGTCATCCTGAAGAGACCAGCTATCTTGTAGTTTATCGCCTGGTGTCACCGCGTAGTTCCAGCTACGGCCCACTTCTCCGTTATAACTTCTCTCGTTGTATACCGTGAATGCCGATCCTGCTGCGCGAGATCCAAATACCTTGTTTTGCGCTTCAAAAGAAATGGTATAGCTGGAAGCATTCTGATCCCAATAGCCATTCACGTACAGTTCGTATGGTAGCCCACAGGAATCGCGCAGCCCCTTCTCCTGTTTGGGAAATAGGGGAGAAGTCTTCGGTTGGCGCTCTATTGCTTCCATTTCTTCGGCATTTAATGCTTTAAAATCATTTGGTGCATCCTTGAACTTGGCTTGATGTATACCCTTCATGAACGGTGTTTTCTCAACAAATGTTGGTTTGGCGATTGCTTCTCCGTTGTACGGTCTGAAAGCAGAAGTGAGGTCCCCACAGACCGTCCTTCTCCATTCCGTAATATTGCTCTCATTTAGCTCCGTACGTTTTTTATGACTAATGAATTTTTCCAAAAACTGTAAAGGAGAGGTGTGGTCGAATACCTGCGAGTTGACCCATCCTCCTCGGGACCACGGTGATGCGATGACCATCGGGACGCGGTAGCCTAATCCAATGTTGCTGTCCCGTCCGCTCTCGGGGTAGTATTGGTCGTCTTTACGTACATACTCAAGTCTGGTGTCAATGTTATGAGAGACTTTTCCCGAACCTTCTTGGTACGGATTAGGTGCCGCAAAGGGTGCTACGTGGTCAAAGTAACCATCATTCTCGTCATAGGTCAGGATAAAGATTGTTTTTTTCCATACCTCGGGATTTTTGGTCAAGATGTCCATTACCTCACTCACATACCATGCACCGAACCATGGAGAGTCCGGATGATCCGAAAATAGCTGCGGTGGGGCTAGCCAGGATACCGTCGGTAGCTTCCCTGCATTGACATCTTCCCTAAATTGGTGGAGGATGTCTCCCTTTGGGATATGGAGCTCACGGGCAGCATTGCCCTCTTGGTATTCCATCTTTTGGAGTCGCATATAGTCAGGATCTCCACTGTTGTTTACGAAGGCACGCTTATGTATATCTTTTGTATATTCACTTAGTTTCTCGAAATTTTCTGACGTGTAGATTCCTTGTTCTTTGATGACCCCTTCGAGTCGCTTTTGCAATTTGTCCACTTCCTCTCCCTGCGTAGTGCCCTTATTGCCAAGTTCTTGTAATTTTGCCTCCAACTGTCCTTTCTTTTCCACCAGGAGGTCGCGGTAGCGCTTGCTGTACTTGACTTCATATTGCGGGAAGTACTCCATGACATTACATCCAAAGTTAGCCAGCCAGCTGTTGGCCTGCCCGCTGTAGCCAGCACTACTCGATGAGATTTCATTCTGATATATTTTCCAATCCACTCCGATATCGGACAGTCGTTCAGGAAATGTTTTCCAGGTAGCCTTGCCGCTAAATTCAGAATCTCCGTTCCATACCAGCGCTTTTCCAGTGCCGTTTTCCCGGATATTACCCGTCCAAAAATAGAGTCTATTGGGATTGGTGCCCGTCAAGCTGGAGCAAAAGTGTTGATCACAGATTGTAAAAGCATCCGCCATCGAGTAATAAAACGGGATGTCTTCACGTGTGTAGTGTCCCATGGTCAAAGGCATATCCGCAAAATCCTTAAAGCCGGACCTTTTGACATCCAGCCAACGATCCATCTTCCCTTGATTTCGGGCATCTGTCTGATCGGTCCAGTTGTGCGGTAGGCATCCCATCCAGGTAATCTTGGAGTCTTTTATATCTAACCGAAAGGGTGCATATGTTTTTCCGTCTGCCTGTGTCTGCAGCCATACTTTGCGTTGGTTGGGCTGGCGGATAGCCCGAGGATCATTGAATCCTCGAACGCCCCTCAGTGTACCGAATGCATGGTCGAATGACCGGTTTTCCTGCATCAATAAAACCACATGCTCAGCATCATAAAATGTGCTGCCCAGCGCGGGGTCTATAGCCATTGCTTTGGCGATGGCCGGTGGCAATAGTTGTGACAGTGATATCCCTCCGGCTAGCATAGCGGCCTTTTTTAAAAAATCTCTTCTATTATCCATATCGGTGTAATCTGTTGTATACTATCGTTATTTGATCAGCCACATACTGGCATTTGTATTGTCTCCTTCCGGATATTGTCGCTTGATGGCTTCTTGTACATGCTCTTCATTGTATTGCGTTTCTGTCAGCGGATATTGCCAGCGCTTCGGTACTTTGCCGCCGTTAAGCGTGCCTGGTCCCACCCGCAGGGTCGGCACTCCCGTACGCCGCTGCTCATAGAAAGGTTCCCAGCTGGAGTTCATGAAGAATGCAATATATTTTTGGATCAGGATTTTGGTCAGTATGTCTCCGCCATCTAGCGATACCAGAGGTCTAGCGAGATAGTCATCTGCCTGTTGCTGGTCAATTTTATAGAAAGCCATTGACGCTACCACTCCATTACGATAGTGCTGACCGATATTTCCAGTCGTCCAGCCCCGATGTACCCCCTCAGCGATGATGAGTTCCTGTTCGGCATAGCTCAGGAAGATCATAGGCTCATTGACCGGATTGCGCAGGTCTATGTAGCGTCTAGCAATAAGGGATGAACCCGCCGCTGTGCTTTGCTGATCGGCAGGAGAGAGACCTGCATCCACGCCTTTGTAATTTGCATATTGACCTGCAGGTTTGCCAGCGATAGGGTCCCCAAATGAAAATAACCGTGGATCTTCACGATCCTGTAGTAGTTTGACAAATGATTCCTCCAAAGAGACAAGTGTAGCTACGCTAAGGTGTCCGGCAGTAGGGTAGTAGTTAGATGGATCTGTCGTGTTGAATACGATCTGGCCATTGTCCGCACTGCTCTCCATCAACGGATAGCGGGTTCGGTTGCTGACTATTGTGTTGAATTGTTCTTTGATTTTAATCTTGGACTGTCCCTCTCTTTTGGAAAGATGGATCAGCAGTCGCAGTCGAAAGGCATTGACCAGTTTTTTCCAACGCACGATATTACCAGCATATATGATGTCGCCATCTATCGTACCATTGGCGGGTTGTAGCAATTCGTTGGCCTCCTCAAGTTCGTTGAGTAAGCCCTCGTATATGTCCTCTTGCTTATCGTAGGCTGGCTGACGCACATTCTGCTCGGCAAGTAGTGCCTCCCGGTAAGGGATATCGCCGAAGGTTTCCGTCAATTTTGAAAAATATATTGCCCTAAAAAGTTTGGCAATACCTTGATAGTTTGGATTGTCCTTCGCCAGTTCCTGTAATTTTTGGACCTGCATGAGATTTTCGTATGCACCAAATGAGCTTCTGTTCCAATTATAATTGATGGATTCATTCGGCCGTTCATAGTAGGTCAGATGCCGAGTTGCGTACGCAGCGTCGATGGGATTATTATTGAAGATAGTTTGACAGATCCGAGACATCAATAATGCCGGGGTGGCATTGGTTGGTTTATTGGGATTGTCCTGATAATAGTCAAATTTCTGACAGCTATAGGTCAGGAAGCTGACGATCACAATCATAATACTTAAATATATGGTCTTCATGAGCTTGTTACTGTTTAAAATTTAAGATTAATGTTGAAGCCGATATTACGCGTTGTGGGTTCTGCCAGATATAAGGCATCACCATTGTCACCCCCATTGTATCCATCAGGATCCATATACGGCACCTTGGACCATAAAAATAGGTTTCGTCCTACCAGAGACAGGCTGGCATTTTTGAAAGGCGTCTTGGCCAGTAAGCTTTTCGGCATGTTGTAGCTGAGCGTGACCTCCCGCAATTTGACAAATGTACGGTCGTACAGATTGGACTCATCTATCCCGTTCGTATAGCGGGCAAATACCCAGTCTACGTAGTTAACGGCAGTCGTATTGGGCTCAAATGTGCGTGTGTCACTTGTGATCTTACCCTGCGCGTCATAGGATACAGAGCCACCGGTCTGCTGTACACCACCAGCTTGATAGGTCTTACTACCGGCATAAGCATCATCGCGATAGCTATTTGCGGTATTGGGGTGCATTCCACCTTCATACATCTTAGCCTCTAATCCGTTGTACATTTTACCTCCTATGCGGCCATCGATTGCAAAGGAAAGCCCAAAGTCCTTGTATTGAAAATTGTTGCTAAATCCAAATTCCCAATCCGGGAGTACATGTCCGAGATTGACTTCTTGATTGATGTACTGCGGTATACCATTCTCGTGTACGATCTGTCCATCAGGAGATTTCTGCCATGCCCATCCTCTGTATATATCGCGACGTTCGCCTACCCGCACACCACCACGGATTTCCTCTCCACCATGATATTCCAGTACCGTATTGCGCAGTTTGGAATAGTTTACCACCGTACTCCATTTAAAATCCGTAGTCTGTATCGGAGTGCCGCTTACCACCACTTCGATTCCACGTCTACGCATGCGGTCCCCGTTGATGCGCACTTCACGATATCCCGATGCCGTCGAAAGTGGTACATCCACCACATTATTCGTCAGGTCGTAGTTGAAAAAGGTAAAGTCTGCACCGATCCTATTGTTCAAGAAGCGCATTTCGGCCCCGTATTCCTGCGATATGGTCTTATTCGGCTTCAATCCCGGAGATATCAATGAGTAGGGGAGGTATAGCGACGGTGTTCCATTCCATCTGCTCCCGATCGTATAGGTCTGCAAACTGCTATAGGCCGATACATCGGTAGTCGCATCGGTTATGGCCCCACGCAATTTGAATGAGCTTATGGCGTCCGGTAATCGCAGCATCTCAGACACCATTAAGCTAAGCGACGCCGAGGGATAGAAGTAGGAGTTGTGTGGTGCCTGTAGTGCCGATGTCCAGTCATTGCGCTCGGTAATGCTCAGCGTTGCCATATTGCGATAGTCTATATCCACGTATCCGTATAGTCCATATACCTGCTTCTCTATCCGTTCATTGGTAGAGCGCAATGGGTCACGCGAATTATCCAGATTGTACCATCCCGGGACAGACAGTCCACCTGTAGTTTTGGATTCCAATTGATTGTACTGATCCAATCGGGAGCTCGCCCCCACGCTTGCCGTCAGATTGAAAGCCGGCGTCAACTGCTTGTTGTAGGTCAGGAGTGCATCACTCACGAAACGCATTCTATTGTTGCGATTGACGGAATAGTTACCATATGGCGCAGCATCCGTTCCGTAGTTGATATAGCTATACGGTGTGCGCGATTCACTATTTGCAAAGTTGGACGTAATACCCCCACGTACCAGCAATTTGAGGTCATCCGTGAATGTATATTTCAGGTTACCTTGTGATACGATCACATCGTTGGTATAGCCACGTTCCTTTTCATAGGCCAGGAACCAAGGATTATTATACCAGCTGTAATTATAGGTCAGCTGTTCCAATCCCTCACGTCCCGGTTTCCAATAATTCCGCATGTCCATGATGTCTACTTCAGGGCCCATCCATAGGACGATGTTGTAGAGGTAATTGTCTGGCGAGTATCCACTATTGGGATAGTTGGGCGAGTACTGTCTGTTGTAGGAGAGGGTAGCTTCGGCTTCCAGTTTTTTATTGATCTTGAGTTTACCTGCTAGATTTAATGTCGTAGCATTCAGTTTGGTATTCGGTACCTGTCCCTTTTGATACATATGTGACAGGGAGATCCTATAATCTGTCCGGTCTGTGGTGCCCGCCACACTCAGATTGTGGGTCGTCATCAGTCCGCTATTTAAGAAATTCTGCAGATTGTCTTCCCCTCTCGATATCCAGGGTAGTGGCTTCAGTTTATTTGTCGCAGGGTCCAACGGACTATTGTATTGTGGGATCTCTACAAATCCACTGGCTGTCGATGCATCCGGTTGATTCAGTTTAGGTCCCCACACATATCCATAGGCGTCATTGACTCCACCTCCTTTTCCGTCCACAAATGCATATTTACCGTTGAATCCCATTCCATACTCGCGCTGTGTCTCTGGGATTCTTAAAAATCCTGCCTGAAACTGTGTGCTCGAGTTGTAGGACAGTTCCACTCCCGCAGCTCCCCCTTTCCCTTTTTTAGTGGTGATCATGATGGCGCCATTCTGCGCTACGGATCCATACAGTGCTGAGGAGGCCGTACCCTTCAGTACCGTGACGTTTTCAATATCATCTGCATTAAGGCTCCACATATCAAATCCATCGGGAGCTGGTACCCCATCGATAACGATTGTTGTCGCCGCTCCACGTAAGGTTATCCCCGGGTTTTCGAAAAGCGTCGATCTAGAATCGATGCGTAGTCCCGCTACTTTACCTACCAGATTCGCGGCCACGTTGGATTCGCGTGCCACGCTTAGGCTTTCTCCTTTTACTTCCTGTACAGCGTAGGCTACCTTACGTTTTTCTTTGCTGATCCCCAGAGCCGTCACCACTACCTCTTCCATACGGCTGGATATGGTTTCCAGTGTAATATTCACGGTGCTTCCGGTAGCCACCACTTCTTTGCTATCATACCCCAGGAATGTGAAGACGAGAGTTGTATGGAGCGGGACCTTAAGGGTGAAGTGTCCATTTTGATCCGTTGTGGTTCCGATTTTGCTGTCCTGTTTGCTTCTCACAGATACACCGGCCAATACACCTGAGGAATCTCTCACGGTGCCTGTGATCTGGACCTGTGCTACTTCTTTCACTTCAGCCTTAGATTCCATTAATGTGATCGTCCGGGACATCTTTTGATAAGTCAGTCTGCGAGGAGTCAGTAGTTGCTCCAATACTTCGTCCATAGGCGTATTCTTCACGGACATATTGACTGGAGTCGACTTATTGATCAGCGAGCTCGAGTAGAAAAACTTATAATTGGTTTGCTTCGCAATGTCTTTCAGTACCGCTTCCAAGGACGAATTCTTAGCTGTGATACTGATCTGTTGACCATTGCTACGTGCGTGCAACGTAAGTGAAAATAAAAAAAACAATGCAAATGTCAGTTTCATTTTTCGATAAATCATTTTTAAGTCAAGGCAATACCAATTTAAACTCCTTGGTTTTTTGCCATGAGGGAAATATTCCATAATTTTGAATATGAGGTTGTTTAATTTTTTTATTGAACAGCTTTTTTATTGAACAAATTGCGGAGATGTTACGACCATCTCCGTTTTTGTTATATCAAAGGGTTAGTTGTCGGGGTTTTCTATCATAGGCCTTTTATTTGTCGTTATTATTTGGGTTTTACAATCAGGTTTTTCTCCTTCAATACAAATTCGGCTCCACTCACTGCCTTGATCATGGACAGTACGCCGCTCAACTTGCTGTTGCGGTCCACACTGCCGCTGTACCGTCCGTTGGGCAATGTACCTTCCACTGTTACCTTGAGATTGTACCAGAGGGCCACATCCTGCAGGATTTTGGCCAGGGCCTCATCTTTAAAATAGAAGTATCCATCTTTCCAGGCCATGGCACTTTCGAGATCAGCATCCATCATCCTAAATTCGTTGTTGTCCGTATTGAGCGTTACTTTTTTGCCGGGATGTAGCCTCAGCACCCTACCTTGGTAACTAGCCTGTACTAGTCCGGTCACTAGGGTAGTGGAGATATGTCTGGGGTTGTAGGCCCGCACGTTGAATGAAGTCCCCAGTACCGCAATGTTCAACTCACTGGCCTGTACTTTGAAGGGGCGTTTTGCGTCTTTGGTCACTTCGAAGAATGCTTCTCCTTCCACTTTTACCTGCCTTTCATTGGCGGCAAATTGGTCTGGGAAGTGCAGCTTGGAGTTTGCATTGAGCCACACCTTAGTCCCATCTGGTAATTTCATTTCAAAAGTCCCGCCCATAGGTACTTCCAGGGTGTTCCATTGTACCTTATCGGTAGACTGCTCCGCTCCTGTATAGCTCAATTGTCCGTTATCACAATGGATTTTCGCTCCGTTGATATTATCCTGTATCTGGTCAGAACCATTCAGATTCAATGTCTTACCATTCGACAGTAGCAGGCGGGCATGACTACCCCCCGGGTCGATATCATCTGATTGCAGCACAGCAGCAGTAGTATTCGGGAGTTCCGCTTGATTGCCGGTGTCATATCGCCACCAGATTCCCGCGATACCGATCAATATCACCGCAGCTGCCCACCACACCATTGTTCGTGTTTTTTTCCTTTTTGGGACTCGTATGACCTTGTCTTTTAGGCGTAGGTCCACCCGTCCTGCTATACGATAGACTTCATCCGAGTAAGTATCCTGTGTATCCTGCAATTTGCTATATACCAGTTCGCTAAGTTTATCGGTCGAATCCGGATGACCGAAATAGGCCAATAGCCTATCAATTTCGGATGGCGTACAGGTATTGTTTATAAAATCATTAAACAATTGTGTGATGTCTTTTTCTCTTTCCAAGTCAGTCGTTTATATACATTACGATCAACTTTAAAAAAGTCACTACAAGAAATAAAAAAAATTATCTTATCCAGATGAGGAGTAGGAAATAAGGAAGATTCACAGGGTCGGTCAAGAAGAGTTGCATCTTTTTATTCGCCCTTGTCAGGTGGGTGCTGATCGTATTCGGTGAAATATTTAGCAGATCCGACACTTCCTGATAGCTTCGGCCCTCTATCTTACACAGCTCAAAGACTTGTCTACATTGCGGGGAGAGCTTTTGCAGAGCTTTGTCCAACAGTTCTTTACGTTCTTTGTCATCCAGCAGCTGGTCGATATGCTGATAGCTGATTTCACTCACCGTCACCAGATAATCCCTATAATCTCTATTGCGGCATGATTTGCGGTAGCTATCGGTCACCATATTGGAGGCTATGCGGTACAGGTAAGCCCCAAAAGAACGGTTGGGGTCAATATCCGCTCTATTCTCCCATATCTTGAGAAAGATATCATGCAGCATGTCCTCCACCATCTGAGGTGATTTGAGTAATTTGAGAAGATTTGCAGTCACCTGATATTTATAGTTGTTGTACAACCACTCGAATGCTTCTACATCACCCGACTGTAGCCGGATGACCCAATGTATATGCGCCGAATTCTCGATTGTACTTTTCATCATACTCAAGGGCAAAACTATCGATTGGATATCAAATCAGTGATCATGATAGTTTAAGTTTATAATAACAAACTGTTAACACAGTCTGCTTTGGATTAGAGCAAAGCTATGAATTATAAGGGTTAATCGCTATATCAACCTCAAATATTTATTCGATCGATTCGTTTTTGATTTTAATTTTTCACTTTTATTCAGGGGAATTATTCACTTCTACATTTCCAGGCAGCTCTTATTCAGTGCTTCCGTGTATTCTTTCACTATCGGTTCCCCCCCCCGGTTAGTTTGCATTACCGAAGCGTATTCCCCTTTTGTGCAAATGTCAAGTCTTTCTTTAATTTTAGCATCATCCTACAGTTTGCCACACCCTTTATTTGGTAACTGATAAATTGCCTCCTTTAAATTTTTTAAAACACCTTATTTACAGTTGATTACCTCTGTTTTATGGGGGCGGTCGGAATGGTTTTCTACGATGGAAATTTATCTTAAAGTTGAAAGGCGTGTTTTTCGTCGTGAATCATTTTTTCTATCCTGCGGAATCCCTGAAGTCGTAAAAGTCAGAATAAAAGGCTATATTGGGAGTATAACCTAAAATCGATAGCAGACTACGACGTGAAAAGCAAGTAATATTTGTGGTCCTAGGGTATAAATTTTTGATGATAAATGGACTACTATAGTCAGTTAAAGAATGCGCCATGGAAGAACCGATAGTTTTAACAATAGGCTGGATTGGATTTATTTTTTGTTCGTCAGCATATATGCTTTTGAATGTTCGTATTATTCGTTTTGATGGAATAATATATCAGTTGTTAAACATCGTCGGTGGTGTTTGTCTAGTGATCAGTGCTTCGTTTTTTAGTGACATTCCCAATACTGCGGCCAATATCCTGTGGGTTTTTATAGCCTTGTTTGGAATAATCCGTTATTCCAAATCGTTCAGGTCTTCTAAGAAGTATTGAATATCCATAATCCCCAGCAAGCGATAGGCTTGAATTTTGTAATCTTCGAAGTGTAAATCAAAATCCTTATGCGTAGAGGTAATGAGGCTCAGGTGAAAATAAGCCCCATCGACCAGTGCAAATAGCATGTTGGCCGTCAGGAGCGCATCGTCTATTTGAATCAGCTCAGCCTGCTTGCATTTTTGGAGCAGATCAGCAAGATTTTCCCGAAGGGTAGAAGTAAGGTTCTTATACTGTGATTTTATATTTTTATTACGATAGGTGAGGGCATAGCAGCTGTAGAACAAGCTGTCGTCAATCAGGCGATTCCATTTCTTCGAGAAGAGATCGTCCATTACCTTGACTAAGATCTTCTTAAGAGGTATGGTCTTACTGTTTGTAATCTTGAACAGCAGGAGATATTTCTCGAGGATGAATTCAATTAAGGCATAGGTAAGCTCTTCCTTGGTCCGAAAGTAATGAATAATAAGACTGGGATTGATTTCCATATAATCCGCTATTTTGGCAATAGAGGTATTTTCCAATCCTTCCTTTTTGGCAACACTGTAAAAAACGGTGATAATTTCAAGTTTTCTAGCTTGTCTTAAGCTTTTTCGTCCCATTATGATATATGTTTAACCAAATTTAAACATATTATTGTGATTTATCATGTGACTCGAAATTTTGGTAGGTCTGAACAATCCCCCTTCTTTCCTTGATTTTTGCCCCACCATTGCGAAGTAGGATGTGGATACGCCGTTTTGTGTCAATTTGTCTTTTGTTTAACTGTATGTTCATTCAATGAATTTATTGTAATTACTTAATATTTAGTGTTTTATAAATGTTATTTTTTATTTTTTGTTTTGTTGTTTTTTATTTATAATTGTTGCTACTAATACGATTATAGTTCGACCTAAATACTGACGATTCTAAATTATGCTGATCCCTGCACGGTCAACATAGTCTTTACTAGCCGATAACATACTTCTTAAGAAGCCCATCATCAGTTATTAGATTTTTTTGAGGAGAACCGGAATACAAGATAACTCAACCTGTATAATAGCTTTTTTGAGGCTGTTTATAGGACTGTGCCTTCTTCCCGGAAAACGTCTCCTACTATATCATATGTATTAGCAGACATACTGATCAATATAAACTATAGATAACGTTATGAAATGTAAACATGTACCTAGGTATTCGCTCCTGCTGTCTACTTTATGGGGGTTGATCGTGATGGTCGGTTCCTGTAATAAGGGCGGTGATTCGGAAGGTGGAATCCCACCGTATGATCCCAATCAATCGGTCAAGCTTACCGCATTCTTGCCAGACTCAGGAGGGATGTCCACACAAGTCATTCTAAAGGGCCAAAATTTCGGAAACGACGCCTCGCAATTGAGGGTCTACTTTAACAATAAAAAAGCAAAGGTAGTACGGGCAGCCGGTGACCTGGCTTATGTATTGGCCCCTCGGTTGCCGGGTGATACCTGTATCATCTCGGTGGTCAACGGTAAGGACTCGGTCCAATATAGCAAACCGTTTTACTACAAAGCACTGGTACAGGTATCGACCATATCGGGGACGCCGCATGCTACAGCCGAGACTAAAGATGGGACATTGGTGGAGGCCAGATTTCAGCAGCCGTGGTATATAGCCGTGGATAAGGAAAAGAATATTCTGGTAGGTGAATGGAAGGCCCGGGCACGCCTGGTCAATGAGGATCGCAACTCCGTCATGACACTTCTGAATACGACTACGGGAGGCGAGATGGCGTCGGGGTGTACAGACCTGAATGGCCAGACTTTTTACTTCCCTATGAATGGAGCTCCCTATTACTATGAGTTCGACCCGGAGAAGCAGTGGCTGGCACGAAGGATAAACCCTTCGAAGAAGGCAGGTGATAATTTTGACTTTTCGAAGAAGTATTCGTTGGCCATGAGTGAGCTCGATGGCATGCTCTATACCATTACCACCAATGGCGATCTGGTGATGATAAATCCAAAAACAAGGGAAGCTTCCCTTGTCAAATCGGGTATACTGAAAGACCGTGTGCAGGGGGTACTGCAGGTGTACCTCTGCTTTCATCCCATTGATAAGCATATGCTTTACCTGGTCAATCCCTCGTCCATGAGACCGCAGGATGGCCCTATTCCGGGCACAGATATGATCTATCGGATCAATATGCGCAATATGGTGCTGGAGGAGTATGCAGGCACCGGGATTAAAGGACATGCCGATGGGCCAAAGGATTTGGCACAATTCAACAACCCCTGCCAGATCAATTTTGACCAGGATGGTAATATGTATGTCGGTGATACGGACAATTATTGTGTCCGTCGTATTTCTCCTGAAGGAGTGGTGTCGACCATTGCCGGGTTGCCGGGTATCTCAGGCTATCTGGATGGACCTCCAGATGTCGCACTTTTCAATCGTTTTTGGGGAATGAAGATCGATATCGATGGGACTTTGTACATCGCTGATTATTATAACAACTGCATACGTAAACTTACAATTCAATAAAACATGGACATCGTTGATAAAAATAGTTGGAAAAATACCTTGTCTTTTCCATATTGCTCATGCTTTGTACCACTGTCGCTGTGCAAGCCCAGGTGGTCGATACCACCAAGTCGAATATTGCATTAAAGGGAACGGTATACGATATGGACGGGCAGAAGCTTCAGAGTGTAAGTATTCATATAAAGGATCGTCCCGGGACCGGATGGGCCACTGACAAGGATGGACATTTTACCGTCAATGCTTCGCTAGGGGATATCTTGATATTTTCGTTTACGGGCTATGAGACTATGGAGTATCAAGCTCTGAAATCCTCGCTCGATGTGGAGATTCGCCTGAAGCCTGCAGATAATGTATTGGATGAGGCAGTAGTCGTGGGGATGGGGACCCAACGAAAGATCAGTCTAGTAGGGGCCGTGACGAGCGTCAATGTCAAAGATCTGCAGATGCCAGCCACTTCTCTTAATAATCTGATAGGGGGACGTGTGCCCGGGATTATATCGATGCAGAATAGTGGAGAGCCTGGCAAGAATGTGTCCGAATTCTGGATCCGCGGGATAGGAACATTTGGAGCCAATAGCGGGGCACTGGTACTAGTCGATGGCTTGGAGGGCACGCTCAGTCAGATCGATCCAGCCGATGTCGAATCCTTTTCAGTACTGAAAGATGCGTCGGCAACAGCCGTATACGGAGTAAGAGGAGCCAATGGTGTTATTTTGATTACCACCAAGCGAGGTCAGGACCAGAATCTGCAGATTACCGGAAGGGCCAGCCAGACACTCTCTCGGCTGAATAAGCTCCCCGACTATCTGGGATCTTATGACTATGCCGTACTGGCCAATGAGGCCATGGTAGTCTCGGGCAAACAGCCTTTGTACAACGATGTACAATTGGAGCTGATTAAAAACGGTCTTGACCAGGACCTTTATCCAAATGTAGACTGGCAGCAAGAGATCCTGAACCGCACTTCTTTGCAACAGACATACTATGCAAGTGCAAGGGGCGGTGGTTCCGTGGCGCGTTATTTCCTCAGCTTGGGCATGTCCAACGAGTCTGCCGCTTATAAGCAGGACAATATCAGTAAGTACAATCGGAAGGTCGGGTACAACAGTTACAACTACAGGCTTAATCTGGACCTCAATGTCACCAAGACCACTTCGGTATACATGGGCCTTGATGGGTTCAACTCGATCAATTATCTGCCTGGAATGGTCAATACCGATTGGCTATGGTCAGCACAGGCTAAATTGACACCACTCACTGTACCCATGCAGTATTCGAATGGTGCTGCACCGGCTTTCGGCAGTAATGATGAGATTTCGCCCTATGTACTCCTCAATAAGACGGGGATGTCTACTCGCGAAGAGTACCGAAATATGGCCACCCTGGCCATCAACCAGAATTTTGACTTTCTGGTAAAAGGCCTTAAAGCGAGGGTACAGGGAGCATTTGACAATATCTCTTATTTCACAGAGATGCGGGACAAAAGACCTGACCTGTTTAATGCCACAGGCCGAAATACCAACGGGGAGCTGATCATGGTCAAAAAAGTAAATGGCTACGATGTCAGATACAGCACCACAGAATCCCAATGGCGCAAGTATCACTTAGAAAGCAATATTAATTACGAATATGTATCTGATCTGGGACATCGGATCGGTGGGCTTGTTTATTACTACATGAGCAGTGAAGGTGCGACTAGTGAGACCAGTAGCATGACGGCCATTCCGAAAAGGTATCAAGGGATATCTTCACGGCTGACGTATGGCTATAACGATACTTATTTGATAGATGCCAATTTTGGCTATACGGGTTCTGAGAACTTTAAACGAGGGGAGCAGTTTGGTTTCTTCCCCTCTATAGCTGTGGGCTGGGTACCTAGCCAATACAAATATGTACAGGATAACTTGCCGTTTTTGAACTTTTTCAAGATCAGAGCTTCTTATGGTACCGTAGGCAACGATCGGATCAGCAACGACCGGTTCCCATATTTGACCATCATCAATTCGAATGCCGCTGGCGGGTGGGGTGGACCAGGGCTTGTAGAGAGTGTCGTCGGTGCGGATAATCTTGCATGGGAAGTAGCCAAAAAGGCGAACCTCGGCGTAGAAGCCAAAATGTTTAACAATAAGTTTGAATTTATCGTGGATATCTTCAATGACAATAGAGAAGGTATCTTTCAGCGGCGCACCCAATTGCCCACCTGGGTAGGGGCTGTGACCATGCCTTATGGCAATGTGGGGTCGATGAAGAGCTATGGGGCCGACGGAAATATCAGTTACTCCTTCGATATGGGGAGGAATACCGGGATGACCCTGAGAGGCAACTTTACTTATGCCACAAACAAAGTGACCAATTGGGAGCAACCTTATCAAAAGTATGATTACCTATCCTTCACGGACAAGCCCTATAATGTATTGAGGGGGTTCAAGGCCATTGGACTATTCAAGGATGAGCTGGATGTACACAATAGTCCTACTCAATTTGGTGATCTGCGTCCCGGCGATATCAAGTACATGGATATCAATGGGGACGGTGTCATCGACAATGATGATCGGATTCCGTTATCCTATTCGCCAATGCCACGGCTGATGTACGGCTTTGGTCTGGAGGTGCGTCACAAGGCCTTGACGGTAGGAGTCCTGCTCAGAGGTACCGGTCGTACAGATTTCTTCCTCAATAATAATGGTTATGGCTATCTTCCATTTTATGGCGGCCCTATTGGCAATGTATTGTCAATCGTCAATGAACAGGAAAATAGATGGACCCCGGCGTCTTATTCCGGTGACCCATCTACCGAAAGACAGGATGCACTTTTCCCAAGATTATCCTATGGACGCAATCCCAATAATGAAGTCTTTTCTTCCTTCTGGTTGAGTGATAGTCGCTACTTACGTCTACAGGAGGTATCTATCAATTACAGCCTGAAGCGGGATATGCTGAAAAAAATGTTGGGAATCAAGTCGGTAGACCTGCAGCTGGTGGGGTACAACCTCGCTGTATGGGATACGGTCAAATTGTGGGATCCGGAGTTGGCAAACAAGAATGGATATGCTTATCCCATCCCCAGTCGATTTGCTTTTCAGGTATATGTGAATTTTTAAGAATCTCATTTAATGCACCCCTGTATACAGGTGCTGATCCCTAGATGGAAAATGAGAATGGGTATAGACGACGTAATATTTATAGATATGTTATTAAAAACACTTAACGATTATATACATCGTACGATTAAAAGAAAGCAGCGGTATGCGACCATATTGGTTTTCGCAGCTGGTCTGATGACCTCATCCTGTAATTTTCTGGATGTGGACGACTATTTTGAAGATACCTTGAGCATTGACTCGGTCTTCCAGAATAAGATTTATTTGGAGCGTTATCTGTGGGGCACTGCTGCGATGCTGCCCGATGAAGCCAATATATTCCTGAACAGTTACTACCCCGCCATATTGGGCAGTGATGAAGGATTTACGATGTGGGAAGACAACTATTCCGCACAGCGATTTCTTTTGGATCGGGTCAATGCGGATGATCTCGGTGCTATGAATACGTGGCCGAGGCTGTATATGGTCGTGCGCAAAGCGAATACCATAATTGCCCGGATAGATGAGTGTAAGGACCTGACGGGCCAGGAAAAGCGAGAGATTATCGGGTACGCGCATTTCTTGCGTGGATATGCATATTATCAATTGCTATTGAGCTACGGACCAGTGCTCATAGCGGGAGACGAAGTGTATGAGACGAGTTTGCCTGCGGAGGCATACCAGAAGTATCGGTCTACCTATGATGAAAGTGTCGATTACATCTGTAAGGAGTTGGAGACGGCCGCAAGCTATATTCCTAGTGTAGTGGCCATCCCGGTCTTTGGTCGTCCTACCAAAGCTGCCGCATATGGACTGGTGGCGCGGCTGAGGGTATATGCGGCAAGTCCACTGTTCAATGGGGGGCAGGCTGCAAAAGTCTATTTTTCAGATTTTGTCAGGCAGTCCGATCAGGTGCACTATGTGTCTCAGGTATATGACGAAAAGAAATGGGCATTAGCCGCAGCGGCCTGTAAGCGGGTGTTGGACATGGATTTTCAGCTGCATACGGTCGAGGCTGCAAATGATACGCCTCCGCTTCCAGCGGGGATCACCTATGATCGCAACTACTATAAGCCATGGCCAGAGGGTGCGGCCGGGATCGATCATTTACGGTCCTATGCGGAGATGTTCAATGGCGAGGCACTCGGATTCAAAAATAAGGAATTCGTATTTGCCAAAAATTCGTCGGAGGTGAAGAATGTGACCAAGTACTCTTTTCCGGCGCAGTTTGGCGGTTGGAATGGATACGGTATCCCACAAAAAATTATAGATACCTACAAAATGGCAGATGGTCGGGATATCAACCATTCGAGTGGTTTATTTCCTTATTCCGAATCCGGCTTTAGCACTAAGGATTCAACCTTTTCGGGCTATGTCGTCAAACCCAATGTAAGCTCCATGTACCTCAATAGAGAGGCCCGGTTCTATGCATCTATAGGTTTCAGCGGTTGCCTATGGCCGATGAATTCGACTACAGAGAGCGGCAAGTTTTTGCAGCAGGTTTTTTATTATGTCGATGGCAATTCTGGAAAGAGTGCTGCCATATCCGTGGATGCACGCAACTATCCCATCACAGGATATGTGTCGAAAAAGTACATCCACCCCGATGATGCTTGGAGTGGTTCGAATGCTTCCCTACTGGACAAGTCATTCCCGATCGTGCGTCTGGCAGATATCCTGCTGATGTATGCAGAGTCCCTAAACAACCTTACCGGTGTGCATCAGGTGGCCGATCCAGTGACGGAGGTGACCTATAGTTTTTCTAGAAATACACAGGAGATGGCGAGTGCTTTCAATAAAGTGAGATATAGAAGTGGACTGCCTGGATTGACGGATGACCAGCTCGGTAATCAGAGGCTCTTTTTTGAAGCTTTGGCCGCAGAGCGAATGATAGAATTTCTACATGAAGGCCTACGCTACTACGATATGAGACGGTGGGGTATTGTGGCAGAGGAGGAAGCGAAGCCTATCATGGGCATGGATGCTGAGCGCACCGCGCGAAATGGATATTTCAACCGGGTCATCAGCAATTACCCAAGTGTCCGTAATCGGGACTTCAAGTCCAAGATGATCCTCTTGCCGATAGACAAACAGGAGATCATGCGGGTCCGTACATTGGATCAGAATCCAGGGTGGTAATGCTGCTGGTAGAAAAACAATAGTTTGAAAAATGAAAATGGAAAATATGAAAAATATTTTAATGTATGGTTTGGTGGTGCTGTGCGTACTGGTGAATATATCATGTGAAAAAAATCTCCTTGACAAGGAGCAATACCACAATGTGATTTACTTGAAAAGTGATGGCAATAATATCTTCTCGTATACCCATATGATGAATGATTCGGTATCCCGGGGCTTTTTGACCGTTGGCAGCGGTGGGAGTATGCCTTTGACTGCGGATATCGTCGTGACGGTTGAGCTGGACACGGTACGATTGAATCGCTACAATTTTAGGAATTTTGGGTTAGACTATGCCAAATATGTGCAATTGGTGGACTCCAGCCTATATGTGTTGCCTTCCCGGCAGATCATCCTCAAGAAAGGTGATCCGAATATGACCACTTTTTTTCCGATCGAGATCGACGCCAATACCCTATCCCCCGATACGGTGTACATGATTCCGTTTCGAATTGTAGATGCGGACGGGGTCGAAGTCAATCCCCAGAAGAATTTTGTGTTTTATAAGCCGGAGTTGGCCAATGGTTATTCGTCACCCAAGTCGCGATCATACCGAATGAAAGGCACACGCCAGACATCGGATGGATTGGTGTCATCGATGACCATCACCAAAAATCTATTGCCTTTGGCGCACAACCGCGTCCGATTGTTCCCCGATAATCTGTCGCCGTCGACCAATCTGGCGGATATCCAAAATAAGGCGATAGTGCTTATCGTAGAAAAAGATGACCAGGTGCGGATCAAGCCCTTCAAAAATGTGATGGTCGAGGACCTAGGTGCGTCTTACTATGATCCGAAGGAAAAAGTATTTAACCTGGACTATCGCTATCGTCAGCCCGGGCAGTCGGCTTGGATTAGCGTGAAGGAAGTACTGACCCGCGTTGAGTAGGTTCTGGATTAAGTGTTTTACATTTTAGAAATATAAATTATGAAACCATCATGATTTTTCAAGCCACACAGTGGGATGAATAACCGAGCAAAGCGAGCTCATGAATGCCGTTTAAATATACACTCGATGAATAACCGAGCAAAGCGAGCTCATGAATGCCGTTTAAATATACACTCGATGAATAAATCTGATTGCTTCATCACCTTTAAACTTAGCGGAGCGATCTCATTGATTCAATTTAAAATAGACAATAAATCAATAAAAACAAATTATATACAGATGAAAATTCATATATCATATTTGACCGTCCTATTCCTGTTGATGGTGTCGTGTAAAGACGATAACCTATTGATGCCGGATCGAACGGACTTTGGACTGTCCATGACTACCGTCAACTTTATGAGTGAGGCCGGGTCTAAGGACATAGAAGTGCAGCATGCCGTTACAGGCATACAAGCCGCGGTTATCTCGGAGGCTACCCCTTGGTGCACCGCGAAGGTGTCCGGTAGTAAAGTCGTCGTCACGGTGGAGGACAACCTACTGGTCAAAAGTAGGAATGCCACTGTAGAAGTGGTCAGCGGCGATAAGCGGAACAGCATCTTGATCAGGCAGGCCGGTAAGAAATTTACCAATATAGCTGGCGTGCAGGAGCTGAAGGTCGAAGCAGGCATGGGTGAAGCTACCCTGTCCTGGAAAGAGCCCACCGCGGACAATTTTTCGCATGTCGTAGTTTCCTATGAAAAGCAAGGGCAGGTCATCAGCACTCCGTTGGAGCCTGGAGTAGTCGAGCATCGGATTGTCGGACTTCGCAATATAGATGGGGTGTATGACTTTCATGTTCAGTCCGTCGATAAGGAAGGGGATTTGGGGGAGATCGTAAGCGTGAGCAAGCAAGTAGAGAAGTTGGTGGCTTTTGGATTTTCCAGCCTAGAAGTAAAGCATTGGTTGCCTTATCATTTTAGGACCGGGGAGAATGTCAGGAAGACGACCTTGCAGATCACGTCCAATGAATTCAATGCCGATGAGCAGGTGAGCCTATCCTTTAGCGTGGACAAGCCGGCGCTGGATGCCTACAACCAGAAGAATGCGACGAACCACCAGTTGGTATCACCATCGATGGTGACCATTCCGACCTCATTTGTCTTCACCGGCAAGCGAAGCGCTGAAGACATGGATGTGGTGTTGAATTTTGATGAATTGCAAGATGCCAGATCATATGCGCTACCCATTACGATTAAGACCGTGTCCAGCGGTGGTATCAGTGCGACCCATGCGACTGTGATACTCGTGTATCATGTAGATGACCTATCGGGCTGGTATACGGTCGAGCGGCTTGCCAGTTCGGGAGAGGGTGCAGGCGCTTATCCGAAGCCCGAGAGTGATAGAAGACGGTATATCAAGCGGACAGGAGCATTGACCTGGGAGACCGGATATCTTTTCGGTAGCTATAGCAAGAGCGAAAATGACGTCGGCGGGATCAATACCATTCAGTATATCAAACTGGATCCTGCGACCAAGAAAATTGCCATACAACAAGGTAATTATGCTGTTGCAGAGCAGGCCAATCTGTTTGATGCAGGTAAAAATGAATTGACCGTTAAGTATCTTTATCGGGACTGGGCCGGATGGTGGTCACACGAGCGCATGTATAATAGATCGTTTTCAAAATAGTAGATGAACCGAATTTAATTTATGGATAATAGAAGAGATTTTTTAAAAAAGGCCGCGATGCTCGCAGGCGGGATGTCTATGTCACAGTTGCTGTCTTCTTCGATAGCCAAGGCAATGGCCATCGATCCTAAGCTAGGGAGTACGTTTCAGGACGCTGAGCATGTGGTTTTACTGATGCAGGAGAATCGGTCTTTTGACCATGCTTTCGGCACCTTGCAGGGGGTGCGTGGGTTTAACGATCCGCGCGCGATCAAGCAGCCTGATGGGCGCAAGGTGTGGTTGCAGCGCAATAAAGCGGGACAGACCTATGCCCCCTTCCGCTTAGATATCAAAGACTCTAAAATAACGTGGATGGGCTGTCTGCCGCACAATTGGCCCGACCAGACAGATGCCCGTAATCAAGGCCGGATGGATCGCTGGTTGGATGTCAAGAGCTGGGGATCCAGCGAGACCGGGGACATCCCCCTGACGATGGGACATTATACGCGTGAGGACATTCCTTTTTACTACTCTCTGGCGGATGCCTTTACCATCTGTGATCAGCATTTTTGCTCGAGTTTGACCGGTACCAATCCGAATCGGTTGTATTTCTGGACGGGTAATATCCGGGAAAATCTAGACGGTAAAGCTTTGGTCTGGAATGGCGATTCCGAATTTAGCGGAAAAGCAAACTGGAAGACTTTTCCAGAGCGATTATCTGCATTCGGCGTGGATTGGAAGATCTACCAGAATGAGATATCATCAAGCAGTGCCGGTTATTCTGGCCAAGCGAATAGTTGGCTGGCCAATTTTGGCTGTAACGTAATGGAATATTATCCCCAGTATGAAGTCAAGTACAGCAAGCGGTATCGAGATCTGTTGGAAGAGCAGAGGGTGAGCTTGCAAGAGCAGATCCAAACAAAAAAAGCAAATGCAGGTCCCGGGGACGAAGCTCTTCGAAAACTGGAAGCACAATTACAAGGTGTGCTTCAGGAGCAGGAGATCTATACCGCGGCCAACTTCGATCGACTAAGTGAGCAAACGAAGGATATCCACCAGCGTGCATTTGTCAACAATAGCGCCCGTCCGGATTATATGGAGTTGGAGCAAATGGAGTATCAAGATGGCGATACGCTCCGTAGTCTGCAGATTCCCAAAGGAGATATCCTGCACCAGTTTAGAGAAGATGTAAAGTCAGGTTCGCTGCCCACGGTTTCGTGGTTGGCCGCTCCACAGCTTTTCTCGGATCATCCCGACTCGCCATGGTTTGGCGCGTGGTATGTCAGTGAGGTCATGAACATCCTGACGCAGAATCCTGAGGTCTGGAAAAAGACCATCTTCATCCTGACCTACGACGAGAATGATGGCTACTTTGATCATGTAGCCCCGTTTGCAGCCCCCAATCCCTATCGGACAGATTCGGGCAAGGTATCATCTGGTATCGATGCGAGGTTAGAGTATGTCCGTAGCGAGGATCAGTATTATCCGGAGAGTGGACGGGAGAGCAACATTGGTCTCGGCTACCGTGTGCCACTGATTGTCGCCTCGCCTTGGTCCCGGGGAGGGTGGGTGAATTCGCAGGTATTTGACCACACATCACCGCTGCAGTTTCTGGAGAAATTTGTAGGGCACAAACTCCGGAAAGAAGTCAAGGAAACCAATATCTCGGAATGGCGAAGGACAGTATGTGGCGACTTGACCTCCATCTTCAGACCCTATCATGGCGAGGCAATTGCCAACCCCGTCTTTCTAGAAAAGAAACCTTTTTATGAAAGCATCCACCAGGCCAAGTTTAAGGACTTGCCAACAGGATTCAAGGCCTTGACTGCGCCCGAAATAGAACAGATCCAACACAGGGCTTCCGAATCCCCCTATTTTCCAAAACAGGAAAAAGGCATACGCGATTCTTGTGCTCTACCTTATGAATTGGGGGTAAACGGGGTTTATGACGCCGCGGCTGCCAGCTATCGGATATCCTTTGCAGCTGCAAACAAAGCATTTGGCCTCCAAGCAGCCGGGTCAGCGTTTACGGTATATCATCACGGAGCATACCGCAATGAAGACGGCCGTAGTTGGAATTATGCTGTAAAAGCAGGCGACCGACTGGAAGACACCTGGCTACTCGCAGACTGCGCGTCTGGTCACTATCATCTGTCGGTGCATGGACCCAATGGCTTTTACCGTTCTTTCAAAGGTAGCGAGCAGCATCCGCTATTGCAGATAAGCTGCGCTTATGAGCCCGGCAAGGGCGGCAAGGGGCTATCCGGGAGACTTATCTTCACCTGTACCAATAAGGGGGCTACCGATCGAGAGGTGATGCTTGCGGACCAGAGTTATGGCCAGCCGGCACAGGTGTTGAAGGTCAAAGCCGGAAAGCAGACTTCTTACACCCTCCATGTCGCGAAGCAGCATTATTGGTATGACCTGCGCGTCACCTGCAAAGGATTTCCCGATTTTGAGGAGCAATTTGCCGGACGGGTCGAAGCTGGGATTCCCTCTAAAACCGATCCCCTTATGGGGGGAGCAGCTATCTGACAGCACGATCTACAGGATGATATGGGGTTGGTGATAGTTGTTGCAATGACGAATCAAATCTTAAATATGGTCAGCTCCATTCCCCTTTGGCGGGACAGGGGCTGACCCTCAAAAAAAATAGTTATCTATGAAATACGTATTCTTAGTTTTTAGTTTAGCTGTGCTGACCTCCATCTGTCCAGCACAGGGGAAATTCTCTTTTGCATTTTTCACCGATCTGCATTTAAATAGCAATACAGACACGAAGTGCTTTGAAGGATTGGCACAGGCTACGCAGCATGCAAAGGGCAAACGGGTTGATTTTATTTTGACCGGAGGGGATAATGTAGATGTGGATGCCTATAAAGCCGAGCAATTGCCCAAAGCCAGGGAAATGTTCCAAAAGTATAAGAGTCAGGTAGATGCTTCTGGAATGAGATGGCATTACGCCATTGGTAATCATGACCGGTATTGGCATTACGAGGGCAAGGATGGCGCAGGGCTGTTTGAGTCTGTTTTTGGGAAAAGCTACTACAGCTTCGAGCATAAGGGCTGGCGTTTTATCGTGCTGAATAGCACCCAGATCTGTAATGGCAAGTATTGCATTGATGATGTGCAGAGGTCGTGGCTGCGTGACGTGTTGGCCCAGACTCCGAAGGATCAGCCCATTGTAGTGGTGAGTCACGTTCCGTTTCTATCGCTATATTATCCCGTATTAGAAGGATATTATACCGATGCGGACACCTTTGTCAACCAAAAGGCAATTTTTGACCTGTTTGCAGGGCACAGTTTGAAATTAGTACTGCAGGGGCACCAGCATCTGTATGAGGAGATTAAGGTCAAGGGGGTACAGTTTATTACAGCAGGAGCGATTTCGGCAAACTGGTGGGGAGGTGTATTTCACGGTACCCAAGAGGGATATTTGAAAGTCAATGTAGATGGCGATGCATTTACGTGGGACTATCTGGATTATGACTGGAAAGTAAACGGGAAGTAATATCCATAATAGAGCACTAGGGAAGGATCTTGAAGACGTTTAGCTGCTCTCGATTAGAGGGCGGTAGTCTTCTTGACTTGGTTTATCACCTTTCCACTCATCATCTTCCCGTGTTGATCTCTCGGTTTTTAGAAGTTTCGCTTATTTACCCGTAGCGTTCAGTTTGAAACTGTTCATTATCTCTTGCGCCTTAGGGAGGTTTTCCTCAAATGTACCAACGGTTGCTGTATAGGTCAGTATATATGCTTTGTTGTTGTGTACGAAGTCATGCTGTAAAAACTTGAGATCGCCTTCTCCGAAGTTTGCCTCAAATAGTATAGACTGGTATTCCACACCGTTCCGATTTAGCCTTTCGCTTTTGATCAGCTTTCCAGAGGATTGTATTTGGGATTCGGTCAGGTCTACAAACTTTTCGAGATCAAGATCCGCCTTTGTCAGATCCTGTACGAGCAGGTTTATATTGTTTCTGAAATTATTATTGGAGTCGTGGGGCAGCACGATGTAAAAATCTGTGCCATTGATACCCGAGTCGTCCATATCATAACTCTTATTGTACGAGATTGAATAATCGTCATGCGAGAAGATCGCCTGATCCTTCGACTGGCAACTTAAAACTGTTAACGACCATATGGTCGCCATAAGGTATATAAATTTCATTTCTTTAATAGCTTTAAAAGTTAACGGGGTTACTTCTTGTCCAGTGTCACTGTCATCGGTAGCGAATATGCTACCCGCTGGGGCTTGCCGTAGACTACCGCTACTTTCCAGTCCTTCCTTTTGGACAGCTGTCTTATGATCTGCTCATCGACCCCAAATCCCATACTATCTTTTACCACTATTTTGCTTAGTGAGCCATCAAGCTCCACTATGAATGTATACACTCCTGAGAGTTTCTTTTTGCCGGCTTCTTTTCTTGTTGGAAGCTTCAGTTCAGTGGTCGTACTTTCGGCGACTGACTTTGGATCGATCTGACTATAGCTCGGTATAGCCAGTGCCAATAGGCAGGTTAGCATCAAGAACAGTTTTATTAATTTCATATCTTACTATCTGGTAAACGCAAAATCTCTTAGATAGAGCCTCCCGAATATACCATGCAATACCGCCCAGAGAATGGATTTGTTACGGTCCTATGATGTCACTACCGCCATAATAGGACCTAGGCCTACTCCAGATTGCGTGATGGTCTTTGTCGTGTTGTTCACTACCTCTTCCCCTTAGAAGTCATCATATCTCTTAGGGGCCATTAGTCAGCATGTTTTAAAAAATTTACTATTTAAAGGTAATCCTATTTTTCGGCTCAATCAAGAGTATTGCATATTATTTTCTGTATTTTCTTAGAAAGGGGGATCTTGGTTTTTTAGTTAGCCAGTTGCTGATGCCGAGGAATTGAAAAGTAAAGGAATTGTCGAGTTAATAGATCACAATGCCTCGTAGTAGGACACCATTGTTCGAAGCGAGAGTTACCGAGCGGGTTTCGCATTTTTGATTTTGTACAATTCATTTTTGGTAATAACGAGTTCCAGTCCAATGGTATCCGCTGCATTCTTGTACAATGTTAGATGCGTGTATTTTTCATGTTTGACGGGTTGTGAGGAGGAGGCTACTGCAAATTCGTATAGAATGATTTTCTGACCGATCAGTTTATCTTTTCGCAACCTGTATGGAGAGAATATGGGTTGTTCGGAAATACCGAATAACCGCTCAATGTGGTTTGATAGAACAAAGAAGATTTAAAATAGACAGTTAAAACCCAACTAAGATTAATCCAATGAGTCTAGAAAGGCATGGGGATCTTTTAAAAAAGCTGCAGCACTGGATTGAGTTACATCATTCACTAGGTCTTGGAGTTGTGGCTGTATATGTTGGTATTTGGTATTGATCAGAGTAAGGCCAAATTCGGTACACAGATCGATCAAGAAATGGAGACATTTTGATATATTCACTGGATATCTCACATCTATCCTGAATCGCATACTCATTATCTCTCCTTCATTAATAAAAATCTGGCAGTCATTGTCCTCTGCATTAGTGCCGCCAGATTTCCAGCAGGGATTGTCCGTTGATGTGTAATATGCTCTAGGCAGTATATGGTCGATTTTACTTATTAGAGCACTTATATCGATGTCACTGCCGGCCCAAAATATATCCGACTCTTTAAGATACGCTGTAGATTCCTGATTGTTGAATACAGTATAACGATGACCAAAGTCGGGTGTCAGTGGGACAATTGTCCAGGAGTGTTGCCATATTGCCATATCTTATTTGTCGATGCCCTAATATAAATACTTCAATCCATTATTTGAAGCAATGATGCGGAGAGATTTATAATCATTTTTAAAAAAATATAACTCTAGGTTGTGAAAAATATAATGAAAGAAAGGGTATGTCACCAGACAGAAAGAAAATATTATATAGCTTTATCTTAAAACCGATCTTTATCTATATGAATAAAATTTGGAAAAGCTTTTCCTTTTGTCTTGCCCTGTTAGTGGTCATATCCTGCCAAAAAGATAGTGTTGATAGGGTGAAAATTTCTGAACAACATGATTTTATACAAGTTTGGGGAGAGTCCGCGAATGGCAGATGGATTCCATACATCTTGAATCAAATACAAGAAGAGCAACCCAATAGTAGTGTTGAGGAGCGGGCTGTTTTGTTCAGCCGTTATTTAAAAGTATTAGAAAATGCCGAAAAGACATACCGTTATCGAGTACTTATCAAAGACAATAGGGAAATTACTGATGAGCGTTTGTTTATGGATAGTATCTATCGAAAGAATTATGAGAGGATCAACAAGGGGATGGCAGCTATTAGCACTATGGATAGTCTATGGAATGTTTATAGCGTTCTTTCTCCGGCCCGTGTTCCGCCTACTTCAAAGTATTTAAATGCCGGTTCTATGAAATTAGCTTGGAATGGTATCCCTGAAGTGGGGGTGAGTGCTTGCGGTATTCCCAATGACATAGCTGCGTTTGGTAATCCTCAGCCTACTGATGGTTTTTCTTGTCAGGATCGCGCGCTCCAGAGTATTGCTAACTGGTGGAATACACTTTATAATTTCCGGAACCCAACGAGTAATGATTGTGCCAATATCATTAACTCTATTCGATCGGCGATAACTGCCTATTATTCTTGCAATCCGACAGGACCGGGTAATGGAGGAGGAGGCAGCCCTACGGATCCGTATCCTCCAAGTGGTGGAAGCGGCGGCGGCGGAAACGGTAGTGGCGGCGGCAGTAATGCTGGTACAATTACTGATGATTTGGGTGATTTCCCCTGTGCTCAAGGTATCCTAAATAGTTTACCAGTTCTAAAAACCGGAATTACTTCAAAAATTAATGAAATATTTGGTGGGGATCGATATAATATCAATTTTATAGCCATCGAGTACCCAAATGATGATCTTGATGGTAAGACATATTCTGGTAATCCAAACGCGGAAATACAACAGTATACCGTGGGTTTAGACTCTACCTTACTAAGGACAGCCACTAAAGAGTATATATTAGCAACTATGTATCACGAAATTATTCATGCTTTTTTTTATGCAGAACAACATAATAATCCAACACAGTTTGGTATATTATATCCGGGTATTCAGCCTTATACGATTGGAGGTACCACAAAGTATATTGCAGTTGAAGGCCATGCAAATATGATCGACTATATTGACATAGTTAAGCAGTCTATTTTAGACTTCAATCCAGGTTTTCCTAATAACAAAGCTGAGGCGCTTGCAAAGGCGGGGATAATTTTAATAAATAATTCAGAAAAGCAAATAAATGATGATGAAAAAAGAGCCACAAGTAATAGTAGCGGTCAGAAGTGTCCTACTCCTTAGTGTAGTCTTGTTGGGTTTACAGCTATCGAGCAACGCTCAGGTGAAGAGCTTTCTTGTTGATTTGGATGCTACTTCCGAGGATTATTCCGTACATCATTTCAAGTTGGCTACTAATAGTCTTTATGGTACCGATGACACCATACAGCTCTTTAATGTAGTGCCCAAGTATAAATTAGGTCCGAGAGAACAGGAAGTTGATGCTCAAAAACGTACTCGCTTTCTATTTCTCTTTTCGGTGATGCCAACATTTGATTCAAGCGAAGATTGGGTTGTCTTTGATCGGTTTCCTTCCCATATTGATATTCTCACCTTTAACAAGCTTTTTGATATTGCAGGTAAGAGTATTTCCATTACAAACACCCCCAGGGTACCTGAGCAATATGGTATCCTTCTTAAAAAGAAAGATAGATATTATCAATCTAAATCGAGTTTCCTTCAAACTTTTTACATCAAAGACTATCCTAAAGAATTTAATGTCCCAGCAAATGTCATTGACATCAATCAAGACCTGTTGCCCCTTATAGATATGAAAAGGTTATATGAGGAGGTATATCACTTAGGAGATTTTCCGATTATACCGGATTATCATTCTAAACATTTCGATAATAGGGCGCTCGAGCGGTTTTATTTGTCAAAAAAAGAGAAGGTAGGAGGCAGTGATGCTTATCAGTTCTGGACATTTCGACCCAAGGCTGAGGTTAGCCATGGAGAGAGCTGGGAAAATGGTATTGAACGTTTTTTATATACACCTGACAGGGGTATTATCGGTGGTTCCTTTGACTTCTATTTTGAAAAAAACTTTGATACCGATCATCGTAAAAGAAGGACTATTAATATGAAGGTTTTTAAAGACAATATTCTCCATGAGAAGATAATGGTTGCTGAAGGTTTGAGATAGTAGGTGTTATTTCCAATGAAAAGAACTTTTATCCTCCTATGCTTTATCCTGTTGAAGTTCATCATCCAATACTCTTTGATCAGCCCAGAATATGAGTTGCAGCGGGATGAATTCTTGCATATCGATCAAGCCAATCATTTGGCTTGGGGATATCTATCCGTTCCGCCGGTTACCTCTTGGATTTCTTACATTATCCAGATTCTAGGCAACACCGTCTTCTGGATTAAATTCTTTCCCGCACTTTTTGGCGCCCTTACGATCCTTGTTGTCTGGAAGACGATCGAAGCATTGAAAGGCAATCTTTTTGCGCTCCTATTTGGTGCCAGTTGTATCACTTTCTCGGTTTTATTTCGCCTGAATGCCCTATATCAGCCCAATTCATTGGACGTGCTTTGTTGGACTACTTTTTACTATTTCTTCATCAGGTACCTCAATGATCGGCAGGCCAAGTGGATATATGCCCTCGCCATTACCTTTGCTATAGGTTTTTTGAATAAGTACAACATGGCCTTTTTGATTCTAGGGATTGTCCCTGCCATTCTGCTGGGGCGTGATAGGAAGATCTTTACCGATAGAATCCTGTATCTCGGTATTGGCATTGCTTTCCTGTTGATCCTTCCCAATTTACTTTGGCAGCTTGACCGAGGTTTTCCGGTGTTCCACCATCTCCATGAGCTTTCCGAGACACAGCTTGTCCATGTCAATCGGTGGCATTTTGTCCGCTCCCAGTTTCTATTCTTCCCTGGCACTTTCGTGGTCATACTATTGGGATTATATGCGTTATTGAGACATCCCGAGTATGCCCGATACCGTTCGTTGTTCTGGTCGTTTTTTATCACTATAGCCATTTTTCTGGTTTTTAAAGCCAAAGATTACTATGCGATTGGCCTTTATCCCATTTATTTCGCTTTTGGTGCCGTTTATATCTCGACTTTATTGGAGAATAAAGCAGGCAAGATCTTCAAGCCAGCCCTCATTCTCTTGTCCGTTATTTTCTTTATTCCCGTATATCAGGTGGCCTTTCCCAATAAGCGTCCAGAGGACATTGTCCAGCACCCGGAGCAGTATAGGCGATTTGGGATGTTGACTTGGGAGAATGGACAGGAGCATCCCCTTCCGCAGGATTTTGCAGATATGCTGGGTTGGAAGGAGCTCGCCAGTAAGGTGGATAGCCTATATGGCACTATTCCCCATCGTCAGCATACATTGATACTCTGTGACAATTACGGGCAGGCCGGAGCCATCAATTACTATTCAACGAGAGGACTACGCGCCGTATCGTTCAGTGCCGATTATCTCCATTGGATTGATCTCGATACCGACTATTACAATTTGATTCGCATCAAGAATGCTTCCGAGAGCGACCGCGAGATGAGCGAGACTTCCCCTTATTTTAAGCAATCTTTTAAAGGGGGCTCTATTACCAATGTTTACGCTAGGGAATATGGTACGACGATTTTTTGTTTTATCGGTGCAACGGTTGATATCAATGCCCGGATCAAGGAGGAAGTAGGGAAGCGGAGCGTGCGGCGGTAGCAAAGGGGATTTCCTTCGGAATTTGCGAACTAAGAATGCTCATCGCTAGCGTTATAAAGTCCAATGAGAGTCCAAATATTGACGTTGTACTTTTTAAAGATAAGTACAGTGAAGTCGTGGAATACGCTTTGAGTAAAAATCTTTCGCCCACATCACTTTGGTCGGTTGGTAAGAGATTATTTAGTATTCCTTTTTACTCTTTTTTTGCATTTCTGCCAGCATACTTATTGAGAATGTGCTCGGTTGCTGCTTTTAGAGGCCTATGAGGTGATATAGGGTGGAGGCCAGGGTACGTAAAAAACTCGACTTCATTATCTATTTTAGAATACCAGACTTTATTTTCATCTTTTTCCGTGAGCGTATCCGGTCTGGTGATCTTCCTGAAGCTTTCCAATTTCGACTGGTTCAGTGCTATAGTCTGCTGTGAGATTGGACTATTTTGGCAGTCAACAGCGATATAGCGATCCTCTACCCAGCACATACACTGCTTTGGAATGCAGTAATAGGTTGCAATAAATATAACCATCATCAAGATGGCTCCTCCCACAATGCGAAAAGCCCTCTTATTTCGGATCATGAGACCCCGTAACGAAATATTCGTCTTACTACTTTCCTTGGTCTCATCGGTTTTAATTATCCCATTATCATCCTCAAGTTCAACGTGAGTAGAAGAAGAATTGTCCTGTTCTATGATTCCATCATTATTTTGTTGTCCAAGATCTTTCTCAGTAATACCTTCACGATACTTTCCATTTCCTTCTTTTGCATCCGTATCAGAATCCACCGTCTTAGGTGGTTTTTGTTCATCTGGTTGTTTTGCTACCCAATCAGAACTCTTAAACGGTCTCGGTTCAAAGTCCAACAATACTGCCAATAATTTTACGATACTTTCATCAGGCTTAGTTGTTCTCCCTTTAACAAAGTTGATCACTGGTCTGAACCTATCCAATTCAAATCTCCGAATACTACTTTCTAAATCACCGTATTGGTTTGTAGGATTAAAAAAATCCTTCAATACTAAGTCATCTTCTCTAGATAGTCCCTCAGACAATCGCATAAGTGTATGATCCCTCAGGTTGGCAGGAGAAGGGTTTGCCAATTTAGGATGCAATTTTTCGTGTGATTTTTTCTCCATATATAGTAAAATCACTTTCTCTTGAAATAGGTTAAAAGTAGACATTCCTGCAAAATTAAGTCACTCTTACCATCGGAATTTACGGAAACCCGTAATGGTTATTCTTCTTTTTTAAAGTCTCCTTTAACCGGATATTTCGGAATTCCACCGGAAATTATGGAAAGCTATCGGAATTATCGGAAACATCGGAATGTTCTGATGGTAAAGGTTTTATGTGCTATAAATTTGTTTTCGAAATCAGATGATAGATCGATCAGTTTATAAGACTAAGGTACTAAACAGATTTCACAAAGAGAAGATATCGCGGTAGTCAATAGCCGGTTTGGGAAGCAGCATCTGCCTCCCGCGATAGACACTCACACTTCCCAAAAAATTCAGAAGGCCTTCTGAAAACTTTTGTAGCAATCCCGTGCATAGGAGCGCGTGGACCTACCCAGTTTTTGACTTTTAATTTTTTGAAAAATGTGGTACTTAATTTTAGCTCTTTTATTTGGACAAGGTGGTCATTCTAAGACTAACGACAACAACGGGCAGCCGACAGTACAGGCCCGGGGTGACAATAGTGGCGAAGTAGGCACTCCACGCCCCCCACGTCCCCCAAGCACAAATTAATAATTTTTATCAGTATCCAAAGGCAGCCAATGTGCTGCCTTTTTTATTGGAGATAATCATTGTTTTACCATATAATTTTAGTTATTTTCGACAAAATACCTCTCTATTGAAACAGCTGAGTATATATCTACTAATATTCGCATTCATTTCCTGTTCGCGGGATGATGTGCAGCAGCAGACAGTGCTTGTTAAGAATCCATATTATGATTCTGCCTATACTTATCTGGATCAAGGGCTTGCAGACAGTGCTTTTTTTGCTTTTAGCCAGGCGAAAGATCTCTTTATAGCGGTCGGCGATAGTTTGAATACCGCCAATTGTCTAATCAATATGGCTATTACCCAAAAAGATCAAGGCGATTATTTCGGAGCTCAGGAGACAGGCTTACAAGCATTAGATTATCTCAATAAGAACAATTCACAACATCATATTTACCTCAGCACTAATTATAATAATCTTGGTGCAGCAACTGTAAAATTGAATGACTATGATCTTGCCATATCATTCTTTAAGAAAGCGATAGAATATTCTGTTGACCCTTTGAACACGACTACGTATCATAATAATATTGCTTATTGTTTTCAGAATCTAGGAAGATATAGTGAAGCTGTCCAGATCTATGAGGAAGTTCTCGAGCAATCCAAAAGCAATGATATCGAATACGCACGTGTTTTATCCAATTTGGCAAGGACAAAATGGCTGGAGAAGTCGGATTACTATGCTATACCCGAATTATTGCTGGCACTGAGGATTCGCGAAAGGGAGGCCGACCTATTTGGTCTGAATGCTAGTTATGTGCATCTGTCAGACTACTACACAAGCAGTAAACCCGATTCAGCGTTATTTTATGCTCACAAGCAGTATGCAGTAGCCCAACAGATAAAAAATGCAGACGATCAACTTAAAGCACTTACAAAATTAATTGAACTTAGTCCTCTACATAAATCTAGGTCTTATTTCAAGATCTATCAACATCTGAGTGATAGTGTTCAGCAAGCTCGATCAGCTGCTAAAAATCAATTTGCCCTTATACGCTATGAGGTCGAGAAAAACAAATCCGACAATCTTCTATTACAGAAAGACAATGCAGAGAAGACCGTCAGACTGACCAAGCAACGAGTGCTGATAGGCGGGGTCACCATCGTCCTTATTGTCGTAATCGTAGGTGGTACTTTTTATTATAGGCGTCGTAAGCAACGTCTAGAGCTGGAATCGCAAAATCGGATCAACGAGACTCAATTATATTTATCAAAAAAGGTACATGATGTCGTGGCCAATGATATTTATCGCGTGATGACGGAAGTCGAATATAAAGATGATCTAGATCGTGAAGGACTGCTTGACAAATTAGAAATTATTTACAATCAGTCGAGGGATATTTCGCATAATGTCGAGCAACGATCCACGACTGAAATACCCTATAATGAGCAGATTTCTACTTTACTTAAATCCTTCGCCTCGAACCACCATCGCATATCGATCGCTGGAAATGATGCCGAGCAATGGACCGATGTCAGTAAGCGTATCAAAGAAGAAATAAAACATGTACTGCAGGAACTGATGGTCAACATGAAGAAGCATAGTGATGCCAAACTAGTTGTAGTGCGTTTTGAGCGATTAGACCGACAGCTCAAAATTTTTTATAAAGATAATGGTGTTGGCCTGCTGACAGAGATCTCCCATGGAAAAGGAATGAGGAATACGGTTTCCCGTATTGAAAGCCTCGGTGGTGAAATTATCTTTGTGAGTGAACCGGGAAAAGGGCTGAGCATTACCGCCAATATCCCATTAATATAAAGATGATTATTGTATGTTTAAAAAAGTACTCATTGCCGAAGACCACGATACAGAAAATTTTGCAGTTCAAGTAACATTGCGTGACTTGGGAGTAGTCGATCCTGACTATGTTTATTATTGCGATCATGCACTCGCCTGGATCAAGAATGCCATCCGCGCTGGAGAACCATATGACCTACTTATTACCGATATTAATTTTAAGGATGATGGTTCTACCCAAAAAATTGAGGATGGTCTTTCCTTGATCAAAGCTGTTAAGTCTGTTTATCCAGATATCAAGGTTGTTGTAATGACAGTGCAAGAAATAACTACAACAGTTCATGAAATGTTTAAGGCAAAGCAAATTGATGGTTATGTATTGAAGGCACGCCGTGGAAGAGAGCACCTGAAAGAAGCACTTCAGATGGTCTATCAAGGCAGGACATATCAATCTGCGGATAATAAGAAATCTCTCCACGATCTAAACTCGTTTGAATTCTCCCAGCTTGACCTGCAGATCGTCAATTTATTGTACCAAGGTATTCCACAATATCAAATGCCTGAAAAACTCAAGCAATTAGGTGCAAAAGCTTCCAGCTTGAGTACGATCGAGAAGCGCCTCAATCTGATGAAAGAATCTTATGGTTTCGCCAACAATGCACAGTTAATTGCCCATTGTAGAGATGCTGAGCTGATATGACTTTCTCTGTAAGGGATTGTTATAGTATTGCGTTAGGTTTGTATTGACGTATTTATAGCAGGAATTATATTTCTCGTTATATAAAAGATCTGACGCATTCAGGATATTTCGAGCTATATGTCAACCAATTTTATGAAGAGAAAAAGGGCTATCGGAGGATAGCCTTTCTTGTTTCCCATATATCCATTACTAACTAGTTGGAACTTACGGGAAACCGTAATATCTGCTTTACGGGATTTGATACTTTTGAACTGATGAACCAACAAACATCAGCAAAGTCATTTAACCGCGTTTAACTGAAAAACACTATGAATACAGATCAATTGATCCAAGATACACTCTCCGATAGCAGAGTCATCTATGAACGTGTCAGGCAAGAACTTTCTAAAGCCCGAACCGAAGTCTTGATTGCAATGGCATGGTTTACCGATAATGAACTGTTTGCAACAGTCCAGGGATGCCTCGATCGTCATGTAAAAGTTTCAATTATAATATCTGATCAGCCGGATAATGAAAAGCTTGATTTTTCCCTGCTGGAAAAACAAGGAGCCGAGGTGACCAAGGTCAAGAATGTTGGCTGGGGTATCATGAATCAGAAATTCTGTGTGATCGACCAAGGCGTTGCTATCACAGGTTCCTATAACTGGAGTAACAACTCCAAAAGCAATAATCATGTAAGCGTCATCGTCACCAATTATCCAAAGACTATTACTGAGCTCACCGAGACTTTTCATGGGATCCGCACTAGAGCCATAAGGATCAATAGTGGCGAATCATTGGAAGACATTATAGCGTCTGAAAAAATTGAAACACCTATGCAGATTAAATTAGAAAATCACACTCCTCGTTACGATATGTCATCGAGAGGAGAAGTCAACTTCCAACAGCAATCATTAAAAGAATTTAAAGATGTAATGGACAATATTATTGCCTCCGAGGTGGGGGCTTTTGATAAAGATTTAGTCAAATTGAGTGGTTATAACCGCGCGAAGGAAAATAATGGTGATCATCAGATTCTTCACCAGGCGATGGATAGTCTCTACTCCAATTTTATTAATGAAATTGAAGTTATTGAAGAGAAGAAAGATCGGTTGAAAGTCCGTATTGACGAACAGCAGAAAATGAGTTCCACCAATATGGAATTTCGTACGGAACAGGAAATTGAGAAAATCAAAAGCAATACAACTTTCGATCAGCAAAATCTTGATTCGAATCTCAATACCTTGACCGCAAAAATTGAGGAGAAACTTCTTCAGATCACCTCGAACAACAATACCAAGATACCCTTTATCGAAAGTAAGATTATTGCCTTGAAGCAAAAGATCAAAGAATTGGAAGTTGAGTTTGTAAAACCATCGGTCAACAGGCCTATTATGTTTATCCTGGCTGGCACGACATTGTTGCTGGCTCTGTATATATTCGTCTTTTACTCTTCTGTTGCCTATATTTTTATTTTCTCGAAAGAAGAGATCAATGAAATGATGTTGCTAGGTTCAGCAAATACACAGTCGCCAGAAGTCTTTAACTCCCATGCCATCAGCAAGATAGGGGGGAAAGGTATGGGTGGGATTTTATTTCTCTTTTTGTTTGTTGCTATCCCGCTCGCATTGGGTATGTACAAAGTTTTTAAAGATCTTTTTGAGGTTGATGAAAAACAGGAAATCCAGCAACTGGGTATTTTGCAAAAGATCAAAATGGTCTTCATGGACCATTTGGGGATTATCCTGATCCTTGTTGTCGATATTTTCATCGCCTATAAGGTTTCAAAAAATATCAATGACATTGAATTATTGACCAATAAGACAGATGAAAGACTGTCTCTGTTAAATGTTCTTGGGGACAGTAATTTCTGGCTTGTATTTATCCTTGGTGCGCTAGGTGTATTTCTTTTTGGATTCTTTTTTGAGAAATTATTGAGCCAGGTCAACGAACGTAATCTTTCTTTTCAACAGCAGAAGAGTAAGCATATTGTAGAAAGCCATCAGAAAGAGATCGGTGAGTATCAGGAACAAATCAATAAAATCCAATTGGAGAACGATACCTTCCAAGCTGAAGTATTTGCGATGCAAGTAAGCAAAGAGGAAAAAAATGGTCAGATCCAACAGCTTCCCATTCAGCAGAACGAAAGAATAGCGTCATTGCAACATCAATTGCTCACTTTTAAAGAACGAATCGGCAATATTGGACAGATTTACAAGAGCCAGATTGATAATGATAAGTTGCCCATTTCCAAAGCCGAAATGGAAAACCGGGTCAATATCTATATGGAAGGATGGAGTAAATATCTATATGAGGTTTATGCGATCTTGAAGGCTGAGAATAAAACCCGTGAGGCTGTAGGGGAATGCGAGGCCTGGCTTTCCAATTTGGGGCTACAATCTGATATTAAACATGAACTTCTTAAAGACATTACCGCTTTTAATAATTAACCGCTATTCCAATGAAGATATCCTATATTTTACCACTATTTATTATATCGTTGTTGGTCGGCTGTCGGAATGACGATTCGAAAAAGCAGCAGGTGATGCTAAAAGATTATAATATTATTATTGCACCGGATCTGTCCAACAGGATCAATACACATTTATATCCGAAACCAGTCCACGATACCATTTTGATCCGAGAGGTTATCAGCCATAGTGATGACCTATTAAAGCTCAATAATCGAAGTTCGGGGCAATTAGACACCTATAAAATCGATTTTATCAATCGTGGAATATTGAATACCTCATCATTCGATCCAAAGAAGATGACCATTGATTTTAATCGGTTTTCCAATAATCAGTTAGATCGAGTCAATTATATCCGCAAAGGTCTGAAAAGCGATGCATATACCTTTTTAGATGAGGTAAATCGGGTCTACGATTATTCACTAAAAAATCAGTCCGGTGCTGATGTCTGGAATTATTTTAATGAGACGATCATGAGCTCGCTCGTAGACGCCTCACCAAAGCGGATAGATGGCAACAGTAGGATCGTTGTGGACAAGAAGAATACGAATGTCCTACTCCTTTTGACTGATGGTTATATCGAAAGTACGAACAAGGGAAGGGGGTATCGTCTCGGATCAGAGCTTGTGAGCAAGATCCGTAAAGACTATAATGCAAGTGGTAAGCGGGACTTATCGGCTTTTATACATGCCGATTCCACCTATGCAATCACTAAAACTGATTTTAATCTAAAAGATGTTAACATCTTTATTGGCGAACTTGTTGACCGGTCTTTGGACCCAAGTGGAGCAGCTAAAGAACAGCCTACAGATTTTCAGATTATTAAAGTTATTTGGGAAAAGTGGCTTAAAGATAGTGGCTGCGTCAATGTTAAGGTTATTCAAGCTGTGAATACAAAAGAACTGTTTTATCAGGAGTTTGAACAATTCCTCAAAACACTATAGGCGGGATGAAAAAGTGGATAAATGTAATGATCAAACTGGGTGTAATAATCCTGTTTTTTCTGCTTGTATCTTTGATGAGCTGCGCGCAATCCGAGGAGGCTTTTCGGTCTTTCGGTTTTTTTGAAAAGAGTAATCTTCCACCTTCAGATGCAGTACGGGTATTTAAAGTAGTCGATGGGGATACCTTCTGGGTGAAAAACGGAATTGGCAAAAATGTGAAGATCAGATTGATCGGTATTGACGCCCCTGAGGACCGAAATGCTTTTCATAAAAAGAAGCACCCCTTTGGAATAACCTCCAAACGCTATCTCGATAGCCTAATTCTTCATAAAGAGATTCGATTGGAATATGATGTGGATTCGCTGGACCGTTATGGACGTACACTGGCCTATGCTTATCTCAATGATACACTTATCAATGCTGAGATGATAAAAAATGGATATGCCCTTTTAATGACCATACCACCAAATGTGTGTTATGAATCTCTGTTTGTCGAAGGTCAACAGTATGCGCGCTCAAATCGTCTGGGCCTTTGGGATTTATACGATAATCCGAAACTAGACTAAACATTTAACTGCAATTATTTAAAGCCGATCTGTTATTTTGCATAATAGATCGGCTTTGTTTTTCACAGAAGCTATTACATCTTCAAATGATTGAAATTTTGTAAGTAGCACAGGGCACTAGCTAGGCCAGTTCTGGCTTAGATAGGCATTCCATATTTTTTTCATCATAATCTCAAATACGACCTGATCTTTTTTTGAGACCAGTTTAGGTTCTTTACCCTTATATTTTTTGATTAATAACTGTTTGGGCAGGGCTATGATATTAGCGATTTGGGTATAGGCGAGTTTAGAGGAGGAGTCCGAAGCAAAAAAATATAGCTTTTTGTTTGTCATCACGATTGTTCCCCTTTTTATAAATTTATAATTTGAATGTCCTCGTTCCGCACGAAGTTCGAACCAGTCGATATTGCTTTCCTCGTATAAGCATATTTCACTTTTTAGAATCTCATGATTTGTACTCCATTGTTGGAGAGGTTCTCCTTCCAGTTTCCAGTAAGACTGAAACTTATTGAGCATCCTTTTAGTAGAAGATGGAAGATCGATATTACGTATCTTTAGTGACTTCGCGAGCTCAACAAATTCATTAGATGATATTCTTTTTTCTGTGACAAATGGCTGCGCCAGCGAATCAGCGAATTGCATATTACGTTTATCTTTTATTCCATTGAGTATCGTGTCACTGATTTCAAAGAATTGAACCAATTTATTGAACTGATCAAAATCATTAGTATCCGACAGATCGTCTTTAAGTAGTTTAGAGTATTCTCTATCGATCACATCAATGCCTAGTTTTCGTCTATAACCTGTCGCCGTATCATCGGCTATGAGTAACAAGGATTGTAAATGCTTTATATTATCTAATTCAAATTCGCTGATGATTCCATTTTTACAACATTCGTTGATATATGTGATATAGAATTCTTCCATATTCAATCCGAAGCTGCTGTATATTGCAGCTCCATACTTTGATACGATCAGCTCCATTTCATGGATAGCGATTGACTCTATTGCTTTATCTGCGAATAGGTTATTGATTTCAATAACACAGTTCTCATCTGGTTCTTGTTTAAACCAACGTTGTAATAGACTTCTTTTGATTAGCGGCTTCTTTTCAAATATTTCCTTATTCATATTGTCTGTATTCTTCATATAGGGGATCATTCCAGTTGCATACACCACCATGCCAGGAGCAGGCTCCTCGGCCTCGTGCGTTAGATGTTGTGCCGTCACAACATCTTGTCACATAACCTATAACTCGCTTTCTTAAAGGATTGATTGTATTATATAATCTTTGGGCTGCGGTCGACCCAAGCTCCATCGCTATATTGAGATCGTTGACCGCAGCCTGTGGTTGCTTTAATTTTTGATAGCATATAGCTCGCCTGTAGTAATGCTCGGCCTTCTTATCGTGAGCTATTAAATTATCCAACTTCTCTAAAGCCTCTCTATAATTGCGGTGTGTGATAAATAGATCAATCTGGTTAGATCTTAATGTATTTCTTCTATTGGACAGCTGATCTATTTCATCGCTAAACTTGGCAAATGTATTCGCACGATCAATCAGTCTGAGCGATCGGTCAATATCTTTGGCGGATGCTGCCAATAGTTTTACATAATAGTTTAGACTATCCTTTCGGATGGCCTCATTCTTCTCCTCCACAGCCTTCTTTTGTTGTGCAGCTAACACCAGCAGTGCTCTTTCCTTTTCTTTTTGCAATTGGAAATGATTACTGGCGATACTAACAGGGATTGAAAAGATAACAAGAAGCACCGTAATAAAGAGTTTTACCTTGGAATCCAAGTTAACACGCAGCATATTTTCCCATTTAGCCTCAGTCGGAGGAATAAAGAGCGACGATATTGAAGCCAAGATCAGTCCAGACAGCAGATTGTTAGAAAATACAAAGGAAAACAGCATAATGCAGCTGGACAAAACGATCTGCCACCAGGGAAACTTTTTTACCTGTTTCCGGTTACTCGTTCCATGGAAGGTCTCTTTAAATATTTTTTTACCAGGAGATATCAATCCACTTACATATCTTCTTTTCATACTTTTTATATATTATTTTTCGCCGCTATCACGAGTCTGCTTGAGGTACTATAAGAAGATATATCGCTTAAGAGTCTTTCTCCTAAGCCATACTTAAAGAATTGGTATAATGAAACCATTCTTTACTCATAATTTTTCAGTGCATCTGTAATCTCTTGCCGATAATTATAGATTTCATCTAGGGAGGTCAATAGTTTTTTGACACCTTTATCTTTTCCCTCAGAAAATACTTCAAGATATTTATTTGTCGAGTTGAAGTGCAAGCGAGCCAAAGGTTTGCGGTTGTTGTCATCCAGTAGGATACCAAAATAAGATTGAGTATCACGGAAAGCTATTCGGAAGGAGGGAACATGCTCACGCAAGATCGCTTTTACAATCTGTGACCCTTCAATTTCTTCGTCCGTTGTCACTATTTTAGTTTCTGTCCCGATATTCTCATCGATTGGCGCCACTTCAGCAGTTGTTTTTTGTGGTATCGTCTCATTGATACTTAAAGCCGTTTTCAATCGCGAACTGATTGATTCGTTGATCGAGGAGGATAGGGCTTTCTTTGTATATTCTTTAAACGCGGACATTCTGGAAGCGATCAGAGGTTTGTCGAAGAACCGGTTTACCAAAAGCTTGACCATTTCGTCAGATGGTTCTTGAAGTTCCTTTTCAAACTCTTTCCGGATCGCTTTAATATACTTTAGCCCTTCTGCGGAATCCAGTATTCCCTCTAGGTGATAGCCATTCTTGGTGAACTTCTCGAGGATCTTGATGTTAGAATCTTTGAGATTATTGAGATCCAATGTAAAGAATGGTTTCTCATCCATTATATTCGGTTTTTCGAGATCAGCATAAAAATTATAGATATGTCCATTCGTCAACACACCAAACCGCGCTTTTGAAACATGAAAATAACGGTGTAACTGTGAGTTGTGTGCATCAGCAGTTTCCTTCCAATGCTTGCACTCGATGATCAGTATCGGTTCATTATCCTTCTTGATGACATAGTCTACCTTTTCTCCTTTTTTAGTCCCTATATCACATATAAATTCCGGTATTACTTCTGTAGGGTTGAATATGTCGTATCCCAAAATTTGGATAAAGGGCATTACAAAAGCATTCTTAGTTGCTTCTTCAGTACTGATTTGATCTTTAAGATTGCCTACACGTTGATGTAGCTGCTCTAGTTTGAGTCGTAGATCGTTTTCCATCGTGTTAATAATAATTTGATTACGACCAAATTTAAAGAGAGTCATAATGATAAAGTTACGGGTTCCCGTAAGAATAAAATAGGTTGGTCATGTTATTCGACTTAAGGCAAGAACAGTTTGCTGTTATGGGAAACCGTAAAAACAAGTTGTTGTGGTGGAATAACTTTGTATCCAATTATTAACTGAAACAACTTAAATACAAAACCATGGCTTGGAATTTTAGAAGACGTGTAAAAATCATCCCCGGAGTACATCTAAATTTTAGTAAGAGCGGGATCTCAACCTCAATTGGAGTAAAGGGAGCAAGTATGACATTTGGGAGCTCAGGTACCTATCTAAATGCTGGGATACCTGCGTTGGGAATTTATAATAGACAAAAGCTGTATGCTGGTTGCTCCCAACCGCATTCTCAAACAATATTGCCGCCAGCTCCTGCACTAGTACCACCTATTTCGCCAATAGAAGAACAAAATCAAAATCGCGGTAATATTTTTAGTGCTGATATCCATGAAATAACGAGTCAGGATATGCAGGGTGTAAAAGAGGCCATTCTACTTGCCAGGGAACAACGCCTATCCTTAGAAAAGGATCTCGCGGAGATCAATGCTGCGGTCAAATCCACTAATAATAAAAAATTGATAAGCTATCTTTTGATTTATGGATTGATCAATAAATCCATACCCGAGCGATTGAACAACGATCTTATTGCTCAACAGGAAGCGATCAATCAGACCTATGAACAAATAGAGGCATCCTATGTTGACCTGAAGGTCGATTTTGAAATGGAGCTACAACAGAAATACGATGCGTTGGTAGCGAGTTTCCTAGCCCTATCAAAAAGCCAAAAGATCTGGGATGTGACAAGTGCACATTACGAAGATCGTGTCGTTACCCGTTCATCAGCCAGTACTATAGTGAGTAGGACAGATGTGCGTTTCGGATTGAAGTCAATTCCTGAATTTAAGTCAGAGGTGAAGGCATTGTATTTTCAGAATGCCAACGGAGCAGATCTTTATATCTATCCGAGTTTCATCATTATGTACAGTAAAACCAAGGAGTTTGCCATTATTGGTCTGGACGAAATTAACCTTCAGCAGCATGCTGTACGGTTTACTGAAACACAAGGGGTGCCAGCTGATTCAAAGACAATTGATATGACCTGGGCTAAAGTTAATAAGGATGGCAGCAGAGATAGGAGATTCACCGGAAATTACCAGATACCTGTGGTACGTTATGGTGAAATCAAGCTACAAACAGTCACCGGTGTCAATGAAGAATACGAATTCAGCAACTATGAAGCTACGGAGACGTTTGCGAATGATTTTATGGAATACCAGCGATCGATTAGACAACTAGTTCAATTATAGGAAGAATCAAAATACTTAATGTAAACTTTTAAAAATAAAGATTATGCAACAAGAAAGGCAACGCGGCAACGCTGAGAGCTTCTCACGAAAATCGGGAACTTTAATGAGTAAACAGTTTCTTCCCATTGGAGCAATCAAATCTTTAAAGATACAAGTAGTACATTATAAGGATTTGATAAATGAAAATAGAGAACAGGCGATTCGTTTTGAGTACGAATACTACGACAGTTATTTAAATCAGACAGAAACGAAACTTGGCTCATTGGATAAAGATGAGTTAGAAGGGCTAATTAAATCAATTCATATGATGAGAACAGTCGTCTTTAATTCTTTTCCTGAGTATTATACCGAGGTAAGTTTTGTAAGTAGAACAGGGTTTAAGGCGGGATGCTATTCTATGCCCGGAGATTGGAAATTCTATTTACAGTTAGATCAATATGATGACCGACCTTATGTTTGGTTCAATAAAGAAGACTCGGCAACGATTTTAAATATTTTAAATCAATCTAACGAAAGATTATTAATGTTAGGCAACAACAAGGATTAGGTTTTCCTTTTTTTATAGATTTTGTGAATTCTGATGAAATAATTTATTGTCTTTTTGATTAATTATTTGTGTATATTAGACGATAAAAGCAGTATTTTCTAGGTAGATTAAACGTTAGCCAACCTATTGTAATCTCAATTTAGCAAAATTAGGAGTTATCAACCAGATAAGATCTAAGAAATTAATTGTACCAGTTACTATAGATACAGTTAGCCGTGGTACTATTTAATTTTTAAATGAAAGACGGTTTCAGTTCCTTTAAATTAATGGGCACCCTACAGAAAAATAATTTTTTAGTAACAATATTTGAAGTAACAGATTATAGAGTAATTATGTCAAGTGGATTTGTTAACCCGATAACAATAAAAGATGCAATCGACAATATCGTCGATAGAACGTATTTGCTTCCTGCAATCCAACGAAAATTTGTATGGAGCAGTGATCAAATTGAAGTGCTTTTTGATAGCATAATGCGTGGATATCCAATCAACTCATTTATGTTTTGGGAAGTAAAGGAGAATAAAATAAAAAATGAATTTAAGTTTTATCAATTTTTGACTGAATATCGGCAATTCTTTAAAGAGGACAATCATGAAATAGATACCAAAGGGAATAAAGATTTTAAAGCTGTTATTGACGGACAGCAACGACTTACAAGCTTGTACATTGGTTTGAAAGGTTCTTATGCATATAAGTTGCCAAGGAAATGGTGGTATGATAATGAAGAAAATATTCCAACAAGACACCTTTATTTAAATCTTTCAAATCCTTTACCTGATGAAAATGACAGGCAGATGGTTTATGATTTTCAGTTTCTAACAGCATCAGAATTTGAACGAAAATCGAAGACAACTGATATTTGGCTTAAAGTGAATGATATTCTAGAATATGAAAAAACTGACGATCTTGATAATTTTATTGAAGAAAACGGTTGGTTATCAAAAATATTTACTAAAAATACCATCAGGCAGCTTCGCAAAGTAATTTTTGAAGAAAAGCTTATTAATTATTATCTTGAAACTACACAGGAGATCGATACTGTTTTAGATATATTTATAAGGACTAACAGTGGCGGAGAGCCATTAAGTTTTTCAGACTTGCTGATGTCAATCACAACTGCGCATTGGCAATCTGACGCCCGAAAGGAAATTCCCGATGTGGTCAATAAAGTTTTCGACATTGGAAATCCTGGATTTTTAATCAATAAAGATTTTGTTCTTAAATCATGTCTTGTATTATTTAATGATAATATTAAGTTTCAAGTCAAGAATTTCGACCAAAGTAATGTCATGGTTTTTGAACAAAACTGGGGAAGAATAAAAAAGAGTATTATTGAATCGTTCAGATTGCTTTCTAATCTTGGATTTAATAACCATAGTTTGAGAGCCAAAAATGCGGTGATACCAATTATTTATTATATTTATCATAGCGGAATTGAGAACGAAATCAACAATCCCATTAGATATAATGAAGAAAAGTCTTTGATCAGAAAATGGCTTTGCCTTTCTCTTTTGAAAGGTGTTTTTGGAAGCCAGTCCGATGCTGTTTTAACAACTATAAAAAAGGCAATTAAGACAGAATTATCAGATTCGACTAAACAGCCGACTTTTCCACTTGAAAGAATTAAAGAAGAGTTTAAAACTAATCCAGCTAAAAATCTTTCATTTGACGATGACTTCATTGAAGGTCTGTTGACAACTCAGAAGGATGCTTCCGATTGTTTTGCCATATTATCTTTGATATACTCGCATTTGAATTTTGGCAATCAAGATTATCATAAAGATCACTTACATCCGGCAAGCTATTTTTACAATTGTAAACAGGAGGATTTTGAGACTGAAGAAGATTTTAGATTTTATACTGACCGGGCAAATTGGAATAGTATCTTAAATTTACAATTATTAAATGGAACTTTGAATCAATCTAAGCTTGATACGCCATTAAAAGAGTGGGTTTTAAATAGCAATATTGATAAGGTAAATCAATTTATTCCCGATCTTGCAAAGGATGAAGACGGTGTTGATTTTAATGTTAGTTTAGATATCAAAGAGTTCAGAACCTTTTTGAAAGAACGTAAAAAGTTACTTGTTGGGCAGTTAAAGAAAATGGTAGTGTGAAAAGCTCCCAATGATAACTCATTTATAAGTTTTAATAAAACTGTATAGTTAGAATGATTATTTACCATAGTACCAAAGAGAAGTTCTCCAGTGATATACTCACCAACGATATTGATAATATTATCCAGCATGCGCTTGTTGAACGTACAGGAAAAAGAGTAGGCGAGGCAGAACTTAACTCCTTCCGTAACTCGCTCAGCTATATGGACAAAGTTCTTCATGATGGTGAGATACCTGCTGACTGTGGTATTTCTATCGAGTATCATATTCCACAAACCTCGAAGCGAGTTGACTTTATTATCAGTGGTTCAGACGGGAATACAGATAATGTTGTTATTGTTGAACTTAAACAATGGCAAACTGCTGAAATCACAGATAGAGATGGTGTTGTGCGGACCAGATTTAAGCAAGGGATGAAAGATACTGCCCATCCTTCTTATCAGGCGTGGTCCTATGCGGCACTATTAAATGGATTTAACGAAGCTATTGCTGAGGAGAATATAAATTTACACCCCTGTGCCTATCTTCATAATTATGTTGACGATAATTGCATCAGAAATGACTTCTACCAAGGTTATATTGATAAAGCGCCGCTCTTTTTAAAACATGATGCTTTAAAGCTAAGAGAGTTCATCAAAAAATATATCAAGACTGGTGATCAGTCGGATATACTTTTTAGGATCGACAACGGTAAGATCCGACCAAGTAAATCTCTTGCTGATGCTTTGTCCAATATGATCAAGGGCAATACAGAGTTCTATATGATCGATGATCAGAAAGTTGTTTTTGAGACAGCAAAGAAGCTGGCACTGAATTCTTCCGAAAACAACAAAAATGTACTCATTGTAGAAGGAGGACCGGGTACCGGGAAATCGGTTGTGGCTATTAATCTATTGGTTCAACTGATCAAAACTGGTCAGTTTGCGCAATATGTGACTAAGACTTCTGCACCGCGTGATGTTTATTTTGAAAAATTATCCCGAGATAAAAAGAAAATAGAATTGAAACAGCTTTTTGTCGGCTCAGGATCTTTTATGCAGACTCCGGCTAATAGTTTTAATACCCTTATTGTCGACGAGGCACATCGGCTGACCGAAAAAACTGGTTTCTACAGGATGGGAAACAATCAAGTTGAAGAAATCCTGGATGCTGCTCACTGCTCGATCTTTTTTATTGATGAAAACCAGCGGGTAAGTCTGGAAGACTATGGTGAAATTGCAGTGATCGAAGAGTTTGCAAATAAAAAAGGTATTACTGTTCATCGACTATCCTTAGAATCCCAGTTTAGGTGTAACGGTTCCGATGGCTACTTGGCATGGCTAGATAATACTTTGCAAATCCGAGAAACGGCTAATACCACTTTGGACGGATTAGATTACGATTTCCGGGTGATGGATTCGCCAGATCAATTGCGAGATCTGATTTACGAGAGAAATAAAATTAATAACAAAGCTCGCATCGTTGCTGGCTATTGTTGGCCTTGGGCAAGTAAAAGGAAAAGCGACGCCTTTGATATTATCTTTGATGAATATGACTTTAAGATGCGGTGGAATATGACCGCTTATGGCGGGGCATGGATTATTGATCCCAATTCAGTTACCGAAATAGGATGTATCCATACCGCACAGGGGCTTGAGGCTGATTATATCGGTGTGATAATCGGCAATGATCTATTGGTCAGAGATGGCGAAGTGCTCGTTCAACCTACCGCAAGGGATAAAGATGACAGAACGATATTGGGCTATAAGAAACTACTTAAGGAAAATCCTATCGAGGGTAAGGAACTGATTAAAGCAATCATAAAAAATACCTATCGTACTCTGATGACTCGGGGTATGAAAGGGTGCTATATCTATTGTACTGATCCGGAGACGAATGCATTTTTCAAAAAACAGCTGGAAGCTAAGTCATAAAGAGATAATAGTCGATTTATGAAGAATTCTCCAGGATATAAAATATCCTTTATTATATTTTTCGGATATTTGGGCATAAGCAAGTTTGTCGTTTAAATATATTACTATGTCGGATATTCAAGAGTTAATAGCACAGATTAGAGCATTCAGAGATGCCAGAGATTGGGAGCAGTTTCACAATTCCAAAGATCTTGCGTTGGCATTGAGTATTGAAGCCTCAGAACTTCTGGAGCTGTTTCTTTGGAAAGGCAATGAGGATGCTAATCCCGATAAGTTAAAGAATGAACTTGCCGATGTACTGATGTATGCACTATTGCTTGCCGATAAGCGCGGACTCGATGTGAAGCAGATCGTGGAGGACAAGATGAAACTTAACGATGAAAAATACCCAGTTGAAAAGGCTAAGGGTAGTGCCAAAAAGTATAACGAGTTGTAGAACGGTTAATTTCGCTGATAATGCTGAAGTTTTCTTGAAAAATGTGGGTTCTCGTCAGTTAAGTATTTGGTCTTCTTGATTTCTTTTGGCTGATCAGCTAATCAATGACAATTGAAAGTATTTCCTTAGCTTTGTGTTATTAATCGATAGAAAGATATTGGTTAATACCAATTGTAAATTAATTCACTTTAATGAATACCGACGTACTTGAAACACTTTTAAGTTTATCCTCGGAGAATGAGGTAGTTGAGTTTAAGGAAGCCAAAAATAACTATGACTTTTCAAAATTGGGAAGATATTTCTCCGCAATCAGCAATGAGGCTAATCTATGTGGTAAACCATATGGATGGTTAATTTTTGGTGTAGAGGATAAGAAGCACAGTATCGTTGGAACCAACTACCGGACAAACCGTGCTGATCTCGATAAGCTTAAAGGAGAAATAGCCAATAAAACCACCAATCGGATCACCTTTATTGAGATACACGAGGTGATTAAAGAAGGGCTTCGCGTTTTGATGTTTCAGATACCAGCCGCACCACGTGGTATTCCCGTGGGTTTTGATGGGCATTATTCCGGGAAGTGTTGAAAAGGTGGTTATTGAAGATGCACCTGAGGAGTTTTATCGGAATAAATTCTTAGCGACGGCTATGTTCAATCTGAAAATGGTTGAAACTGCTGGTGGCGGGATTAAGAAAATCTTCAATTATCAACGCGCCCGATTCTTTCCGATGCCAGACTATGATCTATCGGATGGCAAAGTTAAGGTTACTATCTCAGGTAAAGTTCTGAATTTGGACTATGCTCGCTTATTAGCTCAAAATAAGGATCTCTCCCTTGAAGATATTATGGCGCTTGATAAAGTGCAGAAGAAAAAGCCTTTAAGTAATCACGAGGAAAGTGCATTAAGGCGTAAGAAACTGATTGAGGGTCGAAAACCCAATTATTTTATTGGGTTACATGTCGCTCAGAAAGCGGGAGACAAAGCAAGCTATACAAAAAATAAGGCCTTTGACAATCAGTATTATCTTGATCTCATTTTAAAAGCAATATCACAGCATCATACTATGTCTCGAAAAGATATTGATGAGCTGTTATGGAATAAGCTGCCGGACTGGATGACGGATGAGCAGAAAAAAAAGAAAGTTGAAAATCTAATAATGGAGCTTAGAAAGCTTAATAAAATTATCAACAAAGGAACTCGTAAAAACTCCTCTTGGGAATTATTAAGTTGATTCTAGGATAAAGATTAGGGAATGGTTTAGGGAAAGATTAGGGAAAGAAATAGTAGAAAGGATTAGGGACAGGATTAGGGAATGGTTTAGGGAAAGATTAGGGAAAGAACCAGGAGAAAGATTAGTAGTCAATCTAGTGTAATACATATATGGAAAGTAAGGAATATTTGATAGAATTATTAAAGGAGAAGTATCATTACGAACTTGGTAGAAAGGATAAATTCGAGGATAATTTATCATTGCCGGTCACGGTATTAGGCTTAATTATCGCTGGGTTATTTTATGTAATCAATGAGGTTTATTCAGACACGTTATCTCGCTGTTCAAAAGCTATTTTTATAGGCATGATTGGATCAATGTTAATAATTATAATAGGTGCAATTTTGTCACTTGTGTATGTCTTTTTTGGTTTTAAAAGGGAATATTGTACATTTCCAGAAAGTAAAGCAATCCTAGAGAGATATGAAGAGATTAAGGTATACTCTGAAAAACATAAAGAAGATGATTCTTTTATAACTTCTTCTTTGAAAAAAGATACAATTAAATGGTATTCAGATTGTAATGAGAATAACATGCGTACGAATGACAGACGAGCTAACGCGTTCCATACTTTTAAAATGTTATTTTCAATTATAATAATTTTAGGAGTTTTATTGATGTTTTTAGTATTCTATTTAAAAGTTAATTGATATGAGTAAAAATCAAAAGCCAAGTTTACCACCACCGCCGCCGGTGCGAAGAGAAAAATCTGAGGAATATCCATTAAGACCAAAGACAGATAAAAAATGACCTTTCCATTCTCAGATTAAAAATTACGGAGTTCTGCTATCACTAAGATAGTGATCTCCGTAATTTTAGGTTTCATGGTTTGTATTGATTTAAATATTATCAGTTAAAAAAAATATATTCATGCTCTCTATTAAACTGCAAGGCCTGTTGAAACGTATATGGAGTAGAATTAAGTTTATAAATAACGTCCGTGATATCATTTTTCAATCGTTCATGATAAAACCGGTTGTTATTCTTTGGATCATCAAAAGGTACTATATTCTCAAGACCATTGAGAATAGATCTACTAGTCTCCAGCCCATTTTTTTCTCCAATGCATGCAAATACCTCTGAAATTTTTGTGATTGGCTTAAACCAGCCACTGAATATATTATCAAGTTCTGGTAAAGAGAGACAATGTGTTACAATTTCCAATAGTGTATCTATAGAATTCGGATTAGAATAATTTTGATATTCTAAATCATAGTAGGTGTCGCCGGCATTTTTTGTTTGAGCTAAAATGTATTCTTTCAACCTTACAAAAGCAAAGTCTCCATTAGCTTTCACAAGATCTCTTATCGCGGTAGGCTCATCCAGTAGTTTTTTGTCAATGAGTAATTGATAGTTATCTGTTATAAAATTTCTAATAAAATCATATTCTTTTAGATCTGACAATGTATTTAAGATAAAGGGGAGAAAGTAATAATCTTCATCCTTCTTAAGATATAAGTTGGCGACAGATTTTAAGATAGGTGCATTATCCATATAACAAAGCTCAACGACTTCCCTTGCACAATCGTAATTCTTTCCTAGAATACTATTTTTTAGATCTTCTTCAATTCCATATTTATTTTTATCAAAAGATATTTCTTTGGACTTTAAGTATGCCAGAGATTGGGAGCAGTTTCACAATTCCAAAGATCTTGCGTTGGCATTGAGTATTGAAGCCTCAGAACTTCTGGAGCTGTTTCTTTGGAAAGGCAATGAGGATGCTAATCCTGATAAGTTAAAGAATGAGCTTGCCGATGTACTGATGTATGCGCTGTTGCTTGCCGACAAACATGGACTCGATGTCAAGCAAACCGTGGAGGACAAGATGAAACTTAACAACGAAAAATACCCGGTAGAGAAGGCTAAAGGAAGTGCCAAGAAGTATGATGAGTTGTAGGGAGATCATAAATATTTAAGTAAAGGGTATTATAAAACATATTCTTCGTTTAATATGAAATAGGGATGATTAATGTGTTAAATTAATCACCCCATTTATTTTATATAGAAGTTATTACGGAAAACCGTAACAATTAATAGTATAGATGCGCTTATTTTGTTTCTGTCCTCTTTAATGAAGGAAGGGAAATTATTAAAATAACGCTCATGTCATATGAAAAGTCTCATATCTATACTATTGATTACGGTCATTGCAGCTTGTGGAAGCAATGAGTCCGAGCCATCAAAAGAAGTTTCAATAGCCATTCCTGAACAATCAATACAAGTCAAACCTGTCAGAAATTTAGTATATGACAGTTTGGACGTAGAATATGGTAAAAAAGGCTTCAATGATTTTACAGATGCTATAGGAGAATTTAAAATGATTGATGCCATTGCGGCGTATTTGGCAAATCCGAACGACGGCAAGTTCAATAGAAAAATCTTAGAAAGAGAGACTGAAATTAGAAATCAAATTTATAAACAATGGCTAAGTGAACACAACCTACAAAAGCAATTGTTTGAAAAAGATTCGTACAACGATGCAATCGAATGGGGTAACCTAGCCCATAAAAACTCCCATGTAAGATATACAAGTTTTGGAGAAACTATAAGAAAAAAGCATTTCTCCCCTTCAATGAGTATTAAAAAAGCTATTCAACTAGTTGAAAGCAATTAAAAATATACGACTCTTACAGCCTATTTTAAATTTATAATGATTTTTACGGTAAACCGTAATATTTAATCTTCAATATATTTTATTTTTATGTAATAAGTTACTGAATGTAGTTTTATGAGAAGCAAATAGTTGTTAATAAGTTCTTGACAAAGATTTAAACAAATTGGCCATTAATTTTATATAAAGTCATCATGATAAATACAAAACTTCCGGAGGTCTTAAATATAGTGTGTAATGAGGCAGGTAATAAGATAATTCAGTATTGCGCGGATGAATCCGTTTTGCATAATTGTATGATTGAGAGTAAAACTCCCTTTACAATAAAAAGTGGTGAAAATCTCTATGTGATTACAACAGATAAACAGTTTGAGTCGGATGATTTTTCGTATGTTTTATTGTCTTCAAGAATACCGACAAACAAAGACTTTGAAAATGAAAATTTAAATTTGATTAGTTGGCTTAAACATCCCTTAATAAAAAAAACTAGTCCAGAAGAAGTTGTCACATCATGGAATGGAAAATTTCAATTTCTTGAAGAAGATATTGGAAGGGGGATCGATGGCCTACGAAGTCCTCAATTAGGAGCGCTGCATTCTATTCTCGCGCACAGATACAATCAAGAGGATATAGGAATTGTAGTAATGCCAACAGGGACTGGGAAGACCGAAACCATGATTTGTTCAATGGTTGCGACTTCATCTAATAAACTATTGGTTACTGTTCCATCTGATTCCTTGCGCACACAGATATTCGAAAAATTTCTCACTTATGGACTATTGAAGAGCTTTGGGATTGTTAGTCAAGATGCATTATATCCTTATGTAGGCATTTTGACATCAGGAATAAATACAGATGAGGAGCTGAGGGAGTTTATTTCAAAGTCTAATATTGTTATAACGACGATGGCGATTGCTTCTAGGACTACAATTACCCAGAAAAAAATAATGTCGGAAATGTTCTCCCAATTGTATGTAGACGAGGCGCATCATTCAGAAGCAAGTACTTGGAAAGAATTTATTTCCCACTTTGAGAAGCAAAAAGTATTTTTATTTACAGCTACTCCTTATCGAAATGATGGAAAGCGCTTAAAGGGAAAGTTTATTTTCAATTTTTCATTGAGAAAGGCACAAGAACAAAACTATTATAAGGAAATTAAATTCTTTCCAATACGAGAGTACGACCGCTCTAAAGCAGATAAAATGATCGCTGAAAAAGCTGTATCTATTTTAAGAGCTGATTTACAAAACGGTTATTCTCACATTATTCTTGCTCGATGCATGTCCCAAAATAGGGCTGAAGAAGTTTTTCAGCATTATTCGATACATCAGGATCTTAATCCAGTGGTGGTCTATAACAATAAATCCGGTCTTAAGGAAACTATAAAAGCAATTAAAGCTAGAAAGCATTCAATTATTATTTGCGTAGATATGCTTGGAGAGGGCTTTGACCTTCCTGAATTAAAAATAGGAGCGATACATGATGAGCGTCAGAGTCTTCCTATCACATTACAATTTATTGGCCGATTTACGCGAACAAGTTACAAACAACTAGGAAAAGCAAGTTTTATAACAAATATGGCTTATCCGCCGATTAAAGAAGAGCTTGAACAATTATATGCGAAAGATGCTGATTGGAATCTCTTATTGCCAATGTTGAGTGAGGGAGCTGAGAAACAACAGATTGATTTTAAAAAATTTTTAGATGGATTTAGGCATCTTGAGGATTCAAAGATACCTTTTCAGAGTATTAATCCGGCTTTGAGCACAGTAATTTATAAAAATGATGGGAAAGGGTGGTCACCTAATAATTGGAAAGAAGGTATAAATAATCTAAATACTTATGAGCACCAGTATTCAGATTATAATCCAGAAAAAAACACTCTTGTCATTACATTAGGTAAAATAACAAGAGTTGATTGGGGTGAATTTGATACTGTCCAAAACTTAGCTTGGGATATTATTATAGTGTTTTGGGACATTCGTCCAAAAGTCAACCGTGTTTTTGTTAACACTTCTATCAAAAATTTTGCTTCGGAAAGATTGGTAGCTGAGATCTTTGAAGGGAATCAGTCTAAAATTACAGGAATGAATGTCTTCCGTATATTTCATGAAGTGCATCGATTGTCTCTTTTCAATGTAGGCGCAAGAAAAGGGATTGGTAAGGATATTAACTTTCAATCTTTCTATGGTAAAGGAGTCCAAGATGGTTTGCATATGTTAGAGCAAGGTACTTTAATCAAGAATAATATTTTTGGAGTAGGGTATAAAGATGGAGATAAAGTATCCTTAGGATGCTCTGTTAAAGGAAAAATATGGTCTTATCTAAGAGGTAATATACAACAATTTACGGAATGGTGCCGATCTATTGGAGATATTGTAAATGATGCATCAATTAATCCAAACACTGTTTTGGAACATACCCTTCAAATAGAAATGATATCTTCTAAGCCAAAGGTTAAAGCAGTTTCAGTAGATTGGAATCCAGAAATGTATAAGTTTTCTGAAGATAGGTACGAGGTGTATTTAAACGGTATTAAATCGCAGCTTTGGGAATTAGATATTGATACTGTAGATCATCCAGGTGAGAATCTTAGGTTTGTTATTTCAAGTGAATTGAACAAGGTGGAATTTGATCTAAAGCTGTATAGCAAAATAGTTGACGGCGTTGAAGTCCCATCTTTTGATATTATTAAAATTAACAATACTTCTGCCGAAATAGTTATCGGTACCAAAAATATGCAGTTACAAGAATATCTAAATAATGTTACACCTATTTTTTGGTTTGCTGATGGTAGTCAATTAATGCAGAATCAATATGTAAAAGTGAGAAAACAGGCTGATCATATCCCTATGGATCAGATCATCAGTCAAAACTGGCCTGGTGTCGATATTTCTGTTGAATCTCAAGGAATACATCCATATTTGAAAAATTCGATTCAGTTTAATTTTATTGAACAGATAAAAAAGCAATATGGATTGATATATGATGATGATGGGAAAGGAGAAATTGCAGATATTATCGGGATTAATGATAGTTCAGATCATATAGATATACACTTGTTTCACCTAAAATACGCAAGGAATGGCCAAGTAGGGAATAATATTGAGAATTTTTATCAAGTTTGTGGCCAGGCCCAAAAGTCTCTCAATTGGAAGTATCGTGATGGAAAAGAATTTTTTGAGCATTTGTTCAAACGAAAAGTGAAGAAAAAGCTAGGTCGCGAATGTTCAAGACTTATTAAAGGTACCGAAGATGATTTAGAGTATTTGTTAAACGCAGCGAAATGGACTAAAGAACTGAAATTCCATATAAATATTGTTCAGCCTGGATTACAAAAAGAGAATGCTTCGGCTGACATTCTTCAAATTTTGGGAACTACTGCTCATTATTTATATACTGTTGGTAATGTTGGGTTGCAGGTGTATACTAGTTGATTAATAGTTAGTTAAAAACAGGGAACTTTACCAAACAGGGAAGGCTTCACCATAACTATGCTATTATATTGCAAGAATTCTTACCGCATCCTAATCAGACTAAAGTTGATTATGATCTACTTATTCAAAAGTTGGTTTATCATAATAATGCGATCTCAATAGATGTATATATATTATTGGATTTACTTGATTACTTGGAAATACGTTCGAATAAAAAAAATAAAAATAATTTTTGAATTGATAGTAGGTTGTAAAGTGTCTACGATGAGTAGAGAAATTATAATTACCTATTTGTTTTCAAAAAATTAGTTCACTAAATTGAAGTAGTCAAGACTTAATCTGACAGTTGCAATAAATTAACAACTGAAAAATAGATTAGAGTTATGACAACACAAGAAAAAATCATCAAGAACAAACTGGGTGTTTTAGAGCTTGC